>R19__coassemble_209_pt1 | contig 32167 bp, 37 predicted proteins | sample R19__metabat2_low_PE_032 | metagenome-assembled genome bin R19 | reverse complement strand
ACAAGTATGAAACAAACGATGCCGGCAAGGCTCTCGTTGAAGCTGGTCCTAAGCTCTGATAAATATTAAGAGGATAAAAAATGGTTAAGATTGTTGAAACATCCGTACGTGATGGTCATCAGTCCTTGTTTGCAACACGTATGACTACCGATGAGGTAGTCTCCGTGTGCAAAGAACTGGACAATGCCGGCTATCATGCGATCGAAGTATGGGGCGGTGCTACATTTGACTCATGCATGCGCTTCCTGAACGAAGATCCCTGGGAAAGATTAAGAAAAGTAAGAGCTGTCTGCAAGAATACAAAGCTGCAGATGCTGTTCCGCGGTCAGAACATTCTCGGCTATCGTCATTATTCTGATGATGTAGTAGAAATGTTCTGCAAGAAGTCTATTGAAAACGGTATTGATATCATTCGTGTATTTGATGCGCTGAACGATATCAGAAACCTTCAGGCTGCTGTTAAGTATACAAAGAAGTATGGCGGTGAATGCCAGATTGCTCTTTCCTATACAACATCTCCTGTACATACAATTGAGTATTATGTAAATCTTGCCAAGGAAGTTGAAGCACTCGGTGCTGACTCTCTTTGCATCAAGGATATGGCCGGTGTACTTACACCTGAAGATGCAACAAAGCTTGTTACAGAACTGAAGAAGAATACAAAGCTTCCGATTGAACTGCACAGCCACTGCACAGGCGGTATCTGCGAAATGACATATATGGCTGCAATCAAGGCAGGTATTGATATTGTCGATACATCCCTTTCCCCGCTGTCCAATGGTACAGCACAGCCTTCTACACAGGCACTCAATACAGCTCTTAAGGGTACAGAATACGATCCTAAGCTGAACATTGATGCACTGCATAAAGCTGAACCGATTGTAAGTGCCATCGTTGCAAAATATCTGGCTAACGGTCTTCTCAATCCGAAATCCTTTGAAGTCAATCCTAATATTCTGACATATCAGGTACCTGGCGGAATGCTCTCCAACCTGATGAACCAGCTGAAGGGTCAGGGCGCAATGGATAAGTATGATGAAGTTCTGAAGGAAGTACCTCGTGTCAGAAAAGACATGGGTTATCCGCCGCTGGTAACACCTCTTTCCCAGATGGTTGGTACACAGGCTGTGCTCAACGTTATGATGGGCGAAAGATACAAGATGGTTGCCAAGGAAATTAAGGATTATCTGCACGGCAAATATGGTGCTTCTCCTGCTCCTGTCAATGAGGAAATCAAGAAGAAGATTATCGGTGATGACGAAGTTATCACATGCCGTCCTGCTGATCTGCTCGCTCCCGAATTTGAAAGCCTGAAGGCTAAGTACGCTGATATCGCAAAGTGCGATGAAGATGTTCTTTCTCTGGCTCTGTTCGAAGGCGTAGCTACTGAATTCCTGAATAAGAAGTACAATCCTCAGCCCGAAGTTGAAGTTGATGAATTCGAAATGATTATCTAAGGAGTAAGAGGATGAATATTAACTATAGTATGATTGACGGCTATGGTACAGACCTCGCTACTGGCGGTGTCGTAGCAATCGTAGCCATCCTGATGGTATTCCTTGTACTGATGCTGATTATTGTTCTGACAGAACTTGCTTCCAAGGCAATTAATTCTGCAGTCAAGGAAGAAGCACCGGCTAAGGAAACACCCGCAAATACACCTGCACCTGTTTCAACAGCAACACCGCTGGACATCAATGATACAGACGCAACAGTTGCAGCTTTGGTAGCATCAATTGATTATCGTGAAGAAACTGGCATGAACATCAGAGTGGTCAGTGTAAAGAAAGTAGGATAAACATGAAGGTATATAAGGTTAAGGTAAACGGTACAGTTTACGAAGTTGAACTCGAAGCAGTTACAGAAACAGCTGAAACAATCAAGGCAGCAGCTCCCGCTGCAGCTCCTGCACCCGCAGCACCCGTATCCGGCGGTTCTGCAAAGGTTACAGCACCGATTGCAGGCAAGGTTCTTGACATCAAAGTAAATGTTGGCGACGTTGTAAAGAAGGGTCAGACAGTTGCAATTATCGAAGCTATGAAGCTTGAAAATGAAATCCAGTCCGCAGCAGACGGAAAGGTTGTTGGAATTCAGGTTACTAAAGGCGCTAACGTTAACAACGGTGACGTTCTGATCGTTTTAGGATAAGGTACAGCTGAAGTATGAACATCCTGGAATTTTTTGGTGAATTCTGGAAGTCAACAGGCATCGTTACGATGTTTACGGGCAGCGGCTGGATGAATCTGGTCATGATCGGAGTTGGTCTCGTATTCCTTTATCTTGCTATTGCAAAGGATTTCGAACCCTATCTGCTGATCCCGATTTCTTTCGGAATTATTCTTGTTAACTTACTCCCTGAGATTTACATCACTTACAACGAAGCAGGTGAAGTAGTCTCCAGAGGACTGCTTGGATATCTGCACCTTGGTGTAGAATGCGAGCTTTATCCTTGCTTGATCTTCCTCGGAATTGGTGCAACAACAGACTTTGGACCGCTGATTTCCAACAAGAAGACAATGCTGCTGGGTGCTGCAGCTCAGATCGGTATCTTCGTTGCATTCTTCGGTGCTCTGCTCCTTGGTTTCAACTTCTATGAAGCTGCATCCATTGGTATCATCGGTGGTGCTGACGGCCCTACAGCTATCCTGACATCCAACCGTCTGCTGAATCTCTCCGGCGGTACTTCTACAGGTTATCTGGCTCCGATTGCTCTGGCTGCTTATTCTTACATGGCACTTGTTCCGATTATCTTCCCTCCGATTATCAGACTTCTGACAACAAAGAAGGAAAGACTGATCAAGATGGAACAGCTTCGCCCGGTAAATAAGACAGAAAAGATTCTGTTCCCGATCGTTGTTACTCTGATCGTATCTCTGATTGTTCCTTCCGCTACACCTTTGGTAGGATGCCTGATGCTTGGCAACCTGATCAAGGAATGCGGTGTTGTTCCGAATCTGCTCACAACTCTGTCCAACTCTCTGCTGTATATCTGCACAATCCTTCTTGGCTTGTCTGTAGGTGCTACTGCTCAGGGTACTTCATTCCTTACACTTGAAACACTGAAGATCTTTGCTCTCGGTATTACAGCATTTGTTATCGCAGCATCCTTCGGCATTCTCGGCGGCAAGGTTATGTGCAAGTTGACAGGTGGCAAGGTTAACCCTATGATCGGTGCTGCAGGTGTATCTGCTGTACCTATGGCTGCACGTGTTGTTCAGAAGGAAGGTGTCAGAGAAGATCCTTCCAACTTCCTGCTCATGCATGCTATGGGACCTAACGTTGCAGGTGTTATCGGTTCTGCAATCGCTGCAGGTATTCTGCTCTCTATCTTCGGTTAATTATGAAATCCCTTCACTTCAGTGTTATAGATTCAACAAACACATATTTATTGAATCATTATGAAGATCTGGAAAACATAACATTTGTAAGTGCTGATCTTCAGACTGCTGGAAAGGGAAGAAATCAACGAAAATGGCAAAGTGAAAACGGCGTTAATCTGCTGTTTTCACTTTTAATTAAGGAAAGATCTCTTCTCGAAAAATTCAAAGCTGTTTCTGCAGCTGCGGGTTTGTCTGTTGCACAGGCAATCGAAAGTTACGGAATCAGAAATGTTGCTTTAAAATGGCCGAATGATGTATATGTCAGCGGGAAAAAAATAACAGGTATTCTTCTTCAGGGAATTTCACATGAACAGCTGGACTGCATTGTTGTCGGGATCGGCATCAATGTAAATCAGGAGAACTATGAAGGAGAGTATAAGAGAAAACCAACATCTCTTGCTCTGGAACTTGGTCACAAAGTTGATCTTGATGAATTCAAGGCGAGTGTATATGCACACTTGATCAGCAATCTTGAACTTTTGCAGCAGGGAACTGATCTGGTTCCTGCAGTACAGAAATATGATTATCTGAAGGGAATGAACTGCTGGGCTGAACTTGATGGCGAAAGAAAGCAGATCAGGGTAATTGGTATCAACAGTGAGTATGAACTTGATGTTGAAACAGATGGAATGATCCGCTCCGTAGCTTCCGGTGAAATCAGTTTTCACTCTGAAGAAATTTAAATGTTCTTTAAAAGGTGATGCACATGCATCACCTTTTGCTGTTTTGAGGCATAATATAAAAAATAAGACATGAGTTGGAAAAGCATTTCTTAACAGGAAAGTTGAGGATAAAGCAATGAGAGAACTTGATACTGAGAGACTGTTTTTAAGGAAACTGCACATGTCAGATGTACAGGCAGTTTATGATAACTGGGCAAAAGATACGGAAGTAACTCGCTATCTCAGCTGGCAGCCACATGTAAATACAGAAGCAACACGCTCAATACTGATGCAGTGGGTTGCTGAATATCATGATCCTGACTGCTTCAGGTACGGAATTGAACGAAAGAGTGATCATGCTCTGATGGGAATGATTGATGTGTGGGAAATTAAAGACGGAATACCTGAAATCGGTTATGCATCCGGAAAACAATACTGGAACCGGGGATACATGACAGAAGCGCTGGAAGCACTGCTGAATGAATTGAAGGAACATGGTTACAATAAAATACACATTCGTGCTGCTGCAGAAAATACAGGAAGCAATCGAGTAATTGAAAAAAACGGATTCCGGCTCATTTCTCAAAGCAGTGAACCCAATGAATTTAATCCTTCGGGATTGTTAATTAACTATTATGAAAAGAATCTGAGTAAATAACTACTCAGATTCTTTTAGTCTGTTCAGTTCTGTAATCAGCATGTCACAGAACATCATAAATGCCATTGTATCTGAACAAGCGGCTTCGGAACCATAGACAGCCTGTGAATCGGGCAGCAGAATGATTTCATCAAAATATGCTTTCAGTGGATGCTTGGGGTTCATGGTAATCAGAATCTGATAAGGCTTATGATTCTTTTTGTACAGAATATGATTTACCGGAACGGTATGGATTGTCTGCCCGGTTACTGAAAAATCCATAATTACATCGCGGTTAGTAAACCTGTAGCTGTAACGGCTCAGTTCCAGAAGATCAGCATGTGCTGCGCCTGTAATTCCCAATGCTTTGGTCAGATACATTGGAGGTACTTCTGAAAGGGAGTTTCCGTGCAGATAAAAATGGTCAGATTTGTATATTTTTTCTGCAACAGAGCGGACCTGTTCAAGTGAAGTACTGTCTTCGACTGCTTTCAGAACATGTGCATATTTTTCTGCATGCGTTTCATTTTGTCTTTCAGTAACACCATCTTTCAGACATTGCTCAAGCTGAAACTGGAATTCATTGAAACCGGAAAGATCAAGACGTTTTGCAAAACGAGTCAGAGCAGGCTGCGATACTCCGTATACAGCAGTGATTTCACTGATTGAACCACGGGCAAATAAAGGCGGATTTTTTTTGCATCCGTTATAGATAATCAGATCAGTTTTAGTAAAGGACTTGTATCTGCTGTCCATTAATTCAAGTATGTTCATAATTTACTCCGTGCTTATTATACAATATCAGAACGATCAGAATTCAGGTTTTAGATGAATGAATATTCAAAATGAATAACTTATACTTGAATTATAATTCATTTTGCTCTATAGTCAATATTGTAAGTAAGCGTTTACAACACAACATTTCGAAAAGGACTGCAGCCTTGAGAAAACAAAATCGCAGATTGCGTAAAAAGGAAAGAAAGAATATGTCAAAATTTACAGACAAACTGGTTGAGGTTTCAGCCAAGTTCGCCAACATCAAACTGCTCCAGACAATCCAGAGAGCATTTATGATGATGCTGCCGGTCACAATGGTCGGTTCATTCGCTTCCCTGTTCAAAGGTATTGATGTAGGCGGCTATCAGGCATTCCTGACAAGCACGGGCCTCTATAATGCACTTGGTACAGTATATACATTTACAGTCGGTATTCTGGCTGTCTATGTAGTATTCCTCGTAGCTTATGCATTCCCCAGCGTATATCAGATGAAGACAGGCGGAATTTCTATCGGTCTTACAGCATTCATGTGCTTCTTCATCGTTACACCTTACACAGCTCCTGAATCTACTTACGGTGCAGCTACTCTGACAACATCATGGATGGGTGCTACAGGTATGTTTACAGCTATTATTGTTGCTTTTGTTACAGGCTGGATCTTCAAATTCTGCGAAGACAAGAAGATTGCGATCCATATGCCTGAACAGGTTCCTCCGATGATCTCAGCACAGTTCACAGCTCTGATTCCTGCAGTTTTCGCTGCTGTATTCTTCAGTGCAGTTAATTTCGCATTTGGTCTTACAGCAATTGGTTCTCTGCATCAGGCAGTTTACTCTGTAGTATCTGCTCCTCTGCAGGCACTTGGTGCTAACATCTTCGGTGAATGGGTACTGACACTGGTATGCTATATGATGTGGTTCTTCGGTATCCACGGCGGTATGACAATTATGCCTGTTCAGATGCTTCTGTTCACATCTATTCAGTATGAGAACCTGGCTGCTTATCAGGCAGGTGCTGATCTTCCTCATATGGTAACCGGTTCATATCTGTCTTTCTCCTCAGGTTCACTGCCTCTGGTAGTAGCAGGTCTGATTGTGTGCAAGGCTGTAGCTAACAAATCCATTACAAGAATGGGTGCACTTCCTTCCCTGTTCGGTGTTGATGAACCTATGTATTTCGGTCTTCCTATGATCCTGAACCCGATCTTCTTCATTCCCTGGGTACTTATCGTTCCTTCCATTGCTGTATGGGGAACATATCTGCTGCAGAACCTTGGTCTCTTAGGTTATGCTACAGGTGCGAGTGCAGGCAGTTTCGTTCCGTTCTTTGTATCCAACCTGGTCGGCTTTGGTGTCAGAGGTCTGATCTGGGGCTTCGTATTCTTCGCTATTGATGTACTCGTATATATTCCTTTCATTAAGGCATACGATGCACAGCAGCTGAAGGCTGAACAGGAAACAGCAGAGGCAAACAAATAATGAAACTGATTGTTCAGTCAGATGATTATGGTATTACACCTGCAGTTGCCTGCGGTATTATCGAAGGTATCAAGCACGGTGTAATTCGCAATACAGGTATGTTTACAAACATGCCGTGGGCAGCGGAATGTGTAGAAATGATCCGCCCTTATCTGGATCAGATTGCATTTGGCATTGATCTGAATGCTTCTACAGGTTCTTCACTGCTTGGTTATGATAAAGTACCGGGACTTTGCCATGAAGATGGTTCATTCTATACTTCTCGTGAAAATAAAGCATTAGATCAGGACGCGCCTGAACATGATCATGTTGACTATGACCAGGTATATGCCGAGTTTGATGCCCAGATCCAGAAGTTTATTGAACTGGTTGGCAGAAAACCTGATTATCTGCATGGTCATGCTTACGGAACAAAAACAACATTCCGTGCAAGTATGGATCTTGCAAAAAAATACGGTCTTCTGTATTCCTCACAGATTAATGCGGCACCTGGTGTAAAGCCTGCAGGAATGGGATGGGTAGTATTCGGCGGCCCTGAAGCGCAGATGAAAGAAGATCTTGTATCCTATATCACAACAGACCATGATGGTCTTCTGGAAAGTGAATATGCTTATCTGATCACACATTGCGGCTACGCAGATGCTCCGCTGTTCAAGCTTTCCAGCTTCAATGCTCTTCGTGTAAAAGATCTGGAAGCTCTCTGCAGTGATGAAGTAAAGCAGTGGATCAAAGACAACAATGTTGAACTGATTACCATCAAAGATCTCCCGTTCAAAACAGAAGATATTGCTGTTGAATGGAAACCCTTCTTCGGATAATCAAATAAAAACAGACAAATTTACGAAAAGGGTCAGACCTTATTGACAGGATCTGATCCTTTTTTGTTTGTCCAGCTTCTTTGTCTGCATGAATTTGATAGGAAACAGCGATCATATTACGATTTTAATAAAGCGGATACTCATAAAATAAAAATGTAAATGAAAGTCAGCCGCTTTCTATAACCAGACCCGTTTTCAGGGTCTAAGAGCAGTACAGCTTATCCTTCCGTACTGCTCCTTTTTATATAAGTAAGATACGTATACGGAATGCTTTCTTCGTAATGTCCGCTTTCTTCTTTGATATAGTCATCGGGATTAAATTTAGGGAAAAATGTATCTCCTGCAAAAGAAGCATGAATTTCTGTAATATAAAGAACATCTGAAATGGGTATTGCTTCTTTATAAAGCATAGCTCCTCCGGCAATATAAATATCTTTTTCCGGAAACATGGAAACTGCTTCCGAAAGCGAGTGAGCAGTATACAGATTGCTGCCTTTGAATTCGACTGTATTCGAGATGACAATGTTGATCCTGTCATGCAGCGGATGCCCGATCTCTTCATAAGTTTTTCTTCCCATGATGACAACATTTCCCAGTGATAACTGACGAAAACGTTTCTGTTCTCCGGGAATTTTCCATGGAATTCTGCCTTTATTTCCGATGACACGCTCCGTTGTATATGCAGCGATTACAGCAATCATTGTTATATCTCCTTTGAATAATCTTACGTCTGCTGCAGAAGTTTGAAAATTTTATTTTCTTCCGGGGAAGCTCTTTCTTTTCTGTGAATGTATTTAGTGAAGAGTTCAGAAGGAGGTAAACATGAACTTCAGTGATTTTAAGGAATATACGTACACACATATCACGGATTATCTTCCGCCGGTAAAAGACGGATGGATTCTGCAGTTCAAAAAGATAGAAAAAACAAATGAAAGTTACACAGGACTGATTGTTAAGCAGAAAAACATGAAGCTATTCCCGTCGGTTAATCTTGATGATGCATATATGCTTTACTGCAACGGTCAGACTGCTGAGAGCCTGATGAAGAAAATGGCAGATATTGTTACATCAGCACTGCCGGTACTTCCCCCGGATATAAGAAATTATGAAGAAATAAGAGAAAGACTTCTTCTTCGTGTTTCAGGAGAGAATGGAAGAGAAGCTGCAAAAAATGCTCCTGCAAAATACTTTGAAGACCTGGTTCTGACAGTCAGTATTGTTTTCGATGCTGATGCTGAACAAATCGGATCAATAATGGTAACGAATGAACTTCTGAAAATTTTCGGTATCAGTGAAGCACAGCTGTTCAAAGATGCAGAAGAATCTTCAAGGAAGAACTTTCCTGAAAGTTTTATGACATTGAGAGAAATTATCATGGAACTATCCGGTGAAGATCCCGGCGAGGACGAAAAAAGAAAGATGTATATGCTGACGAACAGCAGAAGAGTTTTCGGTGCTTCAGTTCTGTTCTATGACGGTGAAATGGAAGCAGTTGCATCGAGGACAGGAGGGGACTATTACATTATTCCTTCTTCTGTACACGAGATTATTATTGTACCTGCCGAAGATGCAGCATCACTGCAGGCAATGAAACGGAAAGTAAAAGCAGCAAACTCCTGCTTTGTAGAGCCTGGTGATGTTCTGTCAGATAATGTATACTTTTATGATTCCTCAAGTCACAGATTTTCAATTGCGCAAAATACTGGTGATCATTAAAGACAAGTAATATTTTTCTGCCGTATAATCATTAGAGACAATGTGATACAGGAGAAAATCATATGCAGATCAGAAAAGATTACAAATATGCACTTATTGCTCCTACCAGCATGGGTGTTCGTATTACTCCGGAAAACAGACAGCCGGTTGCAGTATCAAGAAATTACAGCATGCAGGCAACCAGTGCCGAATCTAATGTGCTTGCGGTTTCCGCTTCACTTGGACTTCCGTGCAAAGTACTGACTACATTTGTGAAAGGCAGTCCGATTGCCCGCTTTATTCAAGGAGAGCTTCGTCTTCGCAATATTGATTACGAAGGGAAAGAGATTGATGCAGGCGGACCATGGGGCTATCGTCATCAGTTTAATATTGCAGACAGCGGATTCGGCGCACGAGGAGCGACAGTTACCAATGACAGGGCAGGTGAAGTCGGACGTACATTAAATGTGAAAGATTTTGATCTGGACCGTATTTTCGGAACAGAGGGATGTGCGGTTGTACATATGTCTGGACTGATTGCAGCATTATCACCTGAAACTGCAAAATTCTGTGTTGAAATTGCCAGAGCGGCAAAGAAATACGGTACTTTGATCTCTTTTGATATCAACTACAGAGAATCATTCTGGAAAGACAGAAAAGAAGAACTGCGCGCTGCATTTCACGAAATTGCTTCTCTTGCGGATATCCTGATCGGTAATGAAGAAGATTTCCAGCTGGCACTTGGAATTGCGGGTCCGGAGGCAGGCGGGAAAGATACAAGCAAGATTGAAAGCTTTAAAGAGATGATCGGCAGAGTGCAGAAGGAATATCCTGACGCAAGTGTTTTTGCAACCACATTGCGTCAGGTACTGGATGCAAACAGAAATACATGGGGTGCGATTGTCTGGGCAGAAGATGAATGGTTTGTTGAAGAGCCTCGTGAAATCAGTGTTCTCGACAGAATCGGTGGCGGTGACGGTTTCGCAAGCGGTCTTCTTTATGCAATTCTGAAGGAATATCCGAAAGAAGAATGGATTCAGTTTGGCTGGGCAGGCGGTGCACTGGCTGTAACAATGCTTTCTGATTACTGCATGCCTGAAAATGAAGGCGTACTCAGAAGCATCTATGCAGGAAATGCAAGAATCAGCAGGTAAAAAGGAGAATTTGGATAATGAAAAAATCAGATATCGGCATGGTCGGAATGGCCGTAATGGGAGAAAATCTCTCGCTTAATATGGAGGAAAAAGGCTTTACAGTCTCTGTATTTGATGTAAGAGAAGGTATTGTTGACAAGTTTATTGCCGGCCGAGGATCCGGAAAGAAGTTCTACGGCGCACATGACTGGAATGATTTCGTACAAAGCATTGAACGTCCTCGCAGGATCATGATGATGATCCGGGCAGGCAACCCTGTTGATGAGGTAATTGATATTCTTCTGCCCCTTCTCGACGAAGGTGATGTCATTATTGACGGCGGCAATTCCCACTTTCCTGATACGCAAAGAAGATGTGAAAAAGTAGAGAAAGCAGGCAAGCTTTATATCGGAACAGGTGTTTCCGGCGGTGAAGAAGGTGCACGTAAAGGGCCAAGCCTTATGCCAGGCGGATCAAAAGCCGCATGGGAAGTTGTTTCACCTGTACTGACAGCGATTGCAGCAAAAGTAGAAGATGGATCTCCTTGCTGTGCATGGGTTGGTGAAGGCGGTGCAGGTCATTACGTTAAAATGGTGCACAATGGCATTGAATACGGTGATATGGAACTGATCTGTGAAGCATACAGCATGATGAAACGTCTCTTGAAGATGAGTGATGATGAAATCGGAGATGTTTTTGCGGAATGGAATAAAGGGTTCCTGAACAGTTATCTGATTGAAATTACAGCAAATATCCTGAAGTTCAAAGATGAAGACGGCGAGGCACTGGTCGAGAAAATTCTTGATACCGCAGGACAGAAGGGAACAGGAAAGTGGACCGGTATAGCAGCTCTTGATGAAGGTGTTCCGCTGACGATGATTACTGAAGCAGTATTTGCAAGATGTTTAAGTGCGATCAAGGAAGAAAGAGTGCATGCTTCAGCAATTCTCACAGGTCCGGAAGCAGTCTTTAATGGCAATCGTGAAGAATTCCTTGAAAATCTGAAACAGGCATTGTACTGCGCAAAGATTGTTTCTTATGCACAGGGATATAGTTTGATGAGGTCTGCCGCAAAAACTTACGGATGGAAACTGGCTTACGGAGATATTGCTCTTATGTGGAGAGGCGGGTGTATTATCCGCAGTGTTTTCCTGGGAGAAATAAAGAAGGCGTTTGAAAGAAATCCCGGCCTGACAAATCTTCTGCTCGATGACTACTTCCGCAAGGAAATTGAAAACTGCCAGGCAGGCTGGAGAAAAGTTACGGCAGAAGCATGTCTTTCCGGAATACCGGTACCTGCTATGAGTTCGGCTTTGTCATATTACGACGGCTACCGTTCCGAAAAGCTGCCGGCAAATCTGCTCCAGGCACAGCGTGACTATTTCGGCGCGCATACATATGAACGTGTGGATTGTGAAAGAGGACTTTTCTTCCATACAAACTGGACCGGTGAAGGCGGAGATACCGCTTCTTCGACATACAACGCGTGAGGCTGCAGAATGAAGAAAAATACAGATGTTCTTTTCAAAAACCTTAAGAAGAACTACAGCATTGATGAAGCAAAGAATGAGATTGATGAAATCCTCAGATCTTATGGTGAAAATGTAAAAATAACATTTTATAAAACAGGATGTGAAATAGTTGATTCCTACAAAGTAAGAGATGTTGATACCAGACATCGTGTATGCGAAATTATCGCACGGTCCGGTGTTACAAATCGCAGTTATGAAGATCTTTCGGCGGAATGGAGGTTTCATAACGATGCATGGGATATTCATCTGAAAAGAGACTCTGCCAAAGATGTGATGCTGGATTACGATGGCGACCCGCGAAAAAGTGTAAGAACCGCAACTGCAATCTATGATGCAGTTGATCATGAATAGGAGTTCTCTATGTCGGCAGATTTTCACATTGTGGATATGGAAAACAATCCAAGAAAAGAACATTTTAAGCATTTTATGTCCATGCCATATCCTTATACCGGCGTTACAGTGGAAGTTGACATCACAGAATGGCAGAGCAAAATGAAGGAAAACGGTTATCCTTTTTTCCTGAGCTTTCTTTATGCCGCAGGACGTGCAGCGAACAATGTACCTGAATTCCGTATGCGTATCCGTGACGGTCAGGTGATAGAGTATGATGTATGCTGTTCTTCTTATACGATTGCCCTTGATAACGGAACTTACTGTTATTGTGTTGCGGATACTTCTCTTCCTTTTCAGCAGTATCTTGAAGTGACAAGAAAAGCTCAGCAGGAAGCAATTGAAAATCCGGGAATTGATGATGGAGATGATGAACTTTCTCTTTTCTTCATCTCATCCCTGCCGTGGATCAGTTTTACCTCTGTTACTCATCCGGTGCCTGCTGTACCCGACAGCAATCCGCGTATTACATGGGGAAAGTATCACAGGTCAGAGAGCAGACTGATGATACCGGTAAATGTTCAGTGCAATCATGCTCTCGCAGACGGTCTTCATCTTGCGGAATTTTATGAGCAGCTGAATCGTGAACTGAAGAAAATGACGGAATGAAACGGAGAGCGCGATGAAAGCTGTATTTCTTGACATAGATAACACATTGCTTGATTTTGATGAATATGTCCGTACAACGATGAGAGACGGGTTTTCGCATTTCGGCCTGAAGAGATATGAGCCGTGGATGTATGATATTTTTACAAAAGTAAATAACGTGCTCTGGGGAGATATTGAAAAGGGAAAACTTTCTTTTGAAGTACTCAGAATGATCAGATGGAACAAGGTATTTGAACAACTGGATATCAGTTTTGACGGCGTGCAGTTTGAAGAATATTTTCAGAATGCATTGAATGAGAGTGCAATTCCTGTCGAGGGTGCGTATGATCTTTTAAAAGCTCTGAAAGGCAGATATCTTGTTTGTGCTGCAAGCAACGGTCCGTATTATCAGCAGATTCACAGACTTGAAATCTGTGGAATGCTGCAGTATTTCGATCATGTTTTTGTTTCTGAAAAAGCAGGCTTTTCGAAGCCTGCTGCAGAGTTCTTTGATTATATTTTCGGAATGCTCGGAAATGAAATCAGGCCGGCAGACTGCGTAATGGTCGGCGATTCACTTTCATCAGATATCGCCGGAGGAACGGCTTATGGCATGAAAACATGCTGGTACAGACGAAATCCTGCGAAAACGGCAGATATACATACAGATTTTATCGTTGATCATCTTCATGAAATCATTTCTGTAATGGATGTGCTCGAGAAATAAAGCAATTTTCTGCTGTTATGAATCTTAAAGAAGTAATTCTCAGTGATTACTTCTTTTTCTTTATTTCAACAGCTTCTGTGAAGCCGGAATCAGCAGACCGCCTGCAATATTTCCGCAGGTCATGACCAGCAGATACGAAACAGCCTTTGCACTCCAGACACCTGCCATAGAAAAATAAAACATATTTGAAATACAATGTTCAAATCCGGCAAGGATACTTTGAGTGATCAGTTCTTTAACTTTCATAAGACCTCCATATATATGCCTCATTTGTATCTGAAGAGAACGTGATCCGTCAAGCACCGGATTCAGAAATGGCGAAGATTTGATCTTTCTGACTGCAATGGTCTACAATAGCTGTATTGAAGGTGATTTCTATGAAAAGAAACAGGATATGGGTTATCGCAACGGTTTTTATCACTATGATTCCGATGATTGCAGGTGCACTGCTTTGGAAAAAACTGCCAGAGACTGTTCCTGTTCATTTCGACATTAGCGGAAAGGCGGACAGTTATGCGGGAAAGGCATTCGCTGTTATCGTCATACCGGTCTTTCTGGCAGTGATGCAGCTGGTGGTGGCAGGGGCATGTAAACTTGATTCTAAGCTTCATGGAGACCGGAGAATAGATGATAAATTGATGCATATGATTTTTCTGATCATTCCTGCTGTGTCATTGTTCTCCTGTGCAGCCATTTACGCTTACGCATCTGGTATTTCGATGAATATCAATTCTTTGGTACAGCTCATGCTGGGATTTATTTTTACCGGGACGGGGTTGAGTATGCGAGAAATACCACAGAATTATGCGGCAGGAATTCGTCTTCCGTGGACAATCCGTGATGAAGAAAACTGGAAAATGACGCACGCTGCCGGAGGAAAGATCTTTACGGCAGCCGGTATTATAATATTTCTGAACGGTCTTTTGAACTTTTTCGGCAAAGGCGGACCGGTCATTATTTCGATCATTACAATTGCAGCAGCAGCGGCGGCCTGTATTATTTACTCTTTTATGCTGTTTCTTAAAGAAAAATAGAAATGATCTTTTTTCATGCAGAGATGCAATATGTCATCTGCAGTTGTGCTGAATATATGGATTATAATAAACGGGTCTCAGGTTATCATTGCTGTTTCCTGTTTTTAAATTGCGTGAAGAGTATTCCTGAGAATAAATGTACATTGCATGGAGTGTATCAAAGTATGAGATTATTAATAGTTAGGCACGGAGATCCTGATTATATTCACGATTCACTGACAGAAGATGGCTGGAAGGAAGCAGAGCTTCTTTCTGAACGACTTGTTAATGAGAAAATTGATTTCTTCTATATCTCTCCTTTAGGCAGAGCAAAAGATACAGCATCTTTCACTTTACAGAAACTAGGTGCAAATTATGAGATCAAGGAATGGCTTCAGGAATTTACTCCACGAATTAAAAGACCAGACAGAAAACTTCTCCGCTCGCGCGCATGGGACTGGGTTCCGTCCGACTGGGTATGCCATCCGGAATTTCTGGATCTGAATCACTGGTATGAAAATCCAGTTTATCAGGAAGCACACGTGAAAGAGAATTATGACTTTGTCTGCAAAGAATTCGATGCACTGCTGGCTGAACATGGTTATATACGCAATGGATATATGTATCACACCGAAAAGGGAAATCACGAAACGCTCTGTTTTGTATGTCACTTTGGTCTTGAAGGTGTACTGCTTTCACATCTGATGAATATTTCACCGGTTCCTTTATGGCACGGCATGGTTGCACAGCCTTCTTCTGTGACAGAAATTTATACTGAAGAGAGAAGAAAAGGCGAAGTTTATTTCAGAATATCGGAATTCGGTTCTACAGAACATCTTTATGTTCATGACAGAAAACCGTCCTTTGCTGCAAGATATGCAGAATGCTTTGAAGATCAGGAGGCACATTAACGGAAAAGTCCTAAGGTGTATTTCTTTTCACGTGGAAAATGATATGGAGAAAGATCTGTATGATCCAATTCGCAGTTATTTCGAACAGTTCGGATATGTATGCGATGGAGAAGTCGAACAAATTGATCTGGTAATGGAAAAAGACGGAATCTATACAGCTGTTGAACTGAAACAGTCTCTGGATTTCAAGGCTGTTCAACAGGCGGCTTTGCGCCAGAAGGTCGCTGATGAAGTGTATATAGGAATTTTCACACCGAAAAATATGCGATCGCATTCTTTTAATGACAAGCTGTACCTGCTGAAACGTCTGGGGATCGGACTGCTGGCGGTGAGCAGACGAACAGGAATTGTGAATGTTGTACAGGAACCTGTTGTCAGTGATCTTGAATCATTCAAACAGAGAAATAAAAATAATCGTCGAAAATTAAAAAATGAATTTTCAGGGCGCAAACTGAAAAACAATACCGGCGGAGTACACGGAACTAAGCTGATGACAAATTACAGAGAAAATTCTCTGCTTGTTCTTCATGCTCTCAGTGAACTGGGAAGTACCAGCGACTGCCGCTCTGTTCATAAAATGTGTCAGGTTAAAAACTCCACGAATATTATGTACAGAAATGTATACGGATGGTTTGAAAAACAAGAAAAAGGGATATACGCAGTCAGCAGTGCCGGAAAAGAAGCTTTGAAAGAATATTCGGATGTAATCGAACTGCTGCTGATGCATGAAAACGAAAAGAAGGAATGACCGGTCATTCCTTCTTTTTACTTAATCTTCAAGGACAGGAAGCTGATTGATTTCAATGTGCTCTTTGTTTTTGATACTGTCCATAAGTGCAATATATTCTTCTGTATTCATCAGCGGATGATAAGAAGCTTTCAGTTTCTTTGCCTGTTCACCATTGTTCTTCAAAAGTTTATATGCAATCAAAGCAAATACTTTTGCAGTATCAACATATGCAAGTTCTTCATCAATCACACATACATTCGGATTATGCATTGCTCCGCCGTAACCGCCTGTATGGAACTGAAGAAGAGGCATCAGGCAGGATACATCGCCAAAGTCTGTTGTTCCGGTACCGTGACCGGTACGTTCGGTGATTGTATATCTCCCGTGTGAGACATCTTCCAAAGCCTCTTTTGTGATACTTGTGTCATGGCAGGGGACTGTGGGCATATAACCCGGCATCGTAATGTTATCCACGCCGCATCCTGTAGCGATGCATGCAGCACGTACAGCACGATCAACTTTTCTGTTTGCATCCAGAAGTGAGGAAATTGTCTTTCCTCTTACGGAAAATTCCATAGTCATGTGGTCGGCAATAACATTCACAGCAGATGCGCCTGATGAGACAAAGCTGTGAACGCGAACAGTGTCTTTATCACGGAATGTTTCTCTCTGTACATCAACAGCATACTGACAGACATTCACAGCAGCCTGTGCATCCACCCCGCGATGAGGTGATCCCGCTGCATGTGCTGAAATACCATTGAATGTTACAATTTTGTTAATATGCGAGTTGGAAGAACCGTTTGCAATCTCCATTTCAACTGGTGAATTAGAAGAGTGATGGCCGACTGTAATGTCGATATCGTTGAAAGCACCTTCTTTGATCAGTTCACATTTTCCACCGCCATAGGAAATAATTCCAGCGTCAATAAGACTCTGTCTGTATGCTGTTTCGACAAATTCTTCTGCAGGTGCACCAATAACAGCTACATTTCCGTCGAGAGCTTCTTTTATTTCTGAATCAGTTAATGCAATCATTGCTCCGATGACTCCGGTGATCTGAGCATTATGACCACAGCAATGGGCAGCGCCTGTTTCAAGATTGGTATCTGCATTATCTGAAATAGGGAGAGCATCCATTTCACCGACAATTGCAATTACCGGTTCACCATCTTTTTTTTCTTTCAAATATCCTTTAAATCCGGTTACGGCAAGACCGGTTTCCGGTTCAATCCCAAGAGCTTTTAATGCTTCAACTGCTTTTGCGGATGTTCTTTGTTCCCTGTATCCAAGTTCTGCATGTTTCCAGATATCACGTCCGAATGCTTTGATTTCTTCCGCATGTTCATCAATAATCTTTATGATTTTTTGCTCGATATGATCCATATGTACACTTCCTTCAGTTATGAATTCAGTATATCCGTCTGAAGCATGAAATGCAAAATATACAAAAACACTTCCGGAAGGAAGTGTTATTCATCATGCAGTCTGATCTATTTTCTTTTTCAATATTCTGTAATAAATATACTGAGCTGCACCTGTGATCAGCCAGGTCACAGGATAAGAAAGATAAAGATTGCCGATTGTATGGAAAATTTTGAATATTGTCGCAATCCAGAGGAGTCTCAGCAGACAGGCACCTACCAGCGATATGATCATCGTGACAACGGATGAGCCAAGACCTCTGATCGCACCTACAAGAACATCCATAATACCGCACAGGCAATAAAGTTTGCATATGTAAGACAATCTGATCTGTCCTGCGGCAATAACTTCAGGATCAGAAGAGTAAATTCTAAGAAGGACAGGTCCTGCTGCCCATGCTCCGATTCCTAAAATCAGACCGGTTACAGTAACACATGCAATACACGTGTAAAGAATACTGTTGATTCGTTCTCTTTTGCCGGCACCGAGATTCTGTCCTGTAAATGTAAGACAAGCCTGATAGAAAGCATTCATTGCAACATAAACAAATCCCTCAATGTTGGAAGCTGCACCGTTTCCGGCCATGACAACAGAACCAAAACCGTTGATTGAGGCCTGAATGACAACATTGCTCAAGGAGAAAACTGTACCCTGAAGTCCTGCAGGAAGCCCAATCTTAATAATGCTGACAAATGTACTCATATCGAATTCCGGGTGTTTCAGATTGAAATGAACAGCACCGGTGTCAGTACAAAGACAACGTACAACAAGGAAACAGGAAACATACTGTGACAGAATTGTTGCAAGAGCAACACCTGCCACACTCATTTTCATTACAATTACGAAGAACAAGTTCATGATGACATTTAATACACCCGCCAGACTTAGATAGTAGAGAGGCCGCTTTGTATCACCTTGTGCACGAAGAATAGATGCACCGTAATTGTACAGCAGTGTTCCGGGCATGCCGAAGAAGTAAATCTTGAGATAAAGAGTACTCAGATCGATGACATTTTCAGGTGAACTCATTAATTCAAGAAGCGGACGTGCGAGAAAGAAACCGGCAAAGGTAAGTATGATCCCGCCGAAAGCTGCGATGATCATAGAGGTGGATACAGTAACAGAAGTTTCATGCACTTTTCCGGCACCGATATTTCTGGCAACAATAACATTTGCCCCGATCGAAAGCCCGATGAACAGGTTTGTAATCAGCATGATCAATGCTCCTGTAGAACTTACGGCAGCGAGTGCCTGACTTCCTGCAAACTGACCGACAACGATGACATCTGCGGCATTGAACAGCAGCTGAAGAATGCTTGAAAGCATCAGCGGAAAAGAAAACACCAGAATTTTTGGCAGAAGTTTGCCTTCTGTCATATCAATTTTATAGTTTTTAGCCATATGACCTCCTGAAATGATGCAAATTAGATTTTATCACTTTTGCTGAATGATGATTCATAATGTGACTGATGCATAATAAATGTTACAATTAGCAGGATTGCTGTACAGGAGGGTTTATGGAAACAAAAATCGGCAAATACAAAGGCATTGAAGTTACAGTTGTACCTGTTACTTATACAGAAGATGAAATAGAAAAAAGAATGAATTCACGTCTTGCAAAACCGGTTGAAATACCGTCGGGCGGGCCTGTTGAAACAGGATGCAGTGTGCAGATGGATTTTAAAGGTATGAAGGACGGGGTTCCGTTCGATGGCGGAAGCGCAAAGAATTATGTACTGAAAATCGGCTCACACCAGTTTATTCCGGGATTTGAAGAGCAGATGGTCGGTATGATGAAAGGTGAAACAAGAAATCTGGAATTATCATTTCCCGAAGATTACCCTGCAAAAGAACTGGCCGGCCAGCCTGTTGTTTTTGAAGTTACCGTGCATGAAATTACTGAAACAAAGATGGCAGAGAGTCTTGATGAACTGGCAAGGTATCTTGGTATCAGCGGGGTTACAGATGAAGCTTCATTACGTACATTTACGGAAACACAGCTTGCAAAGGAAGCTGAAGATAAGACACGCATGAAAATTGAAGATGCGGTAATGGATGCACTGCTTAGTGTAACTGAATGTGATCTTCCTGCAGATCGTGTAGACCTTCTGCTGCAGGAGCAGACTGCCCGTCTCGGCAGAAGTCTCAGAGAGAATAATCTCAGCCTGGATATGTATCTGCAGATGACAGGCATGTCCAAGGAAGTTCTCAGGGCACAGCTTGAAATGTCTGCAAAAGAACAGGTGAAGTTTGAGCAGGCTCTGACAAAAATTATTGAACTTGAAGGAATTTCTGTCAGTGATGATGAAATCGCTGAACAGATGAAGGCTATTGCTGATTATAACGGTGTATCGGTTGAAGAAGCTGAAAAGCATGTTTCTAAAGCGGCAATGGTTCGCGATATGGCAAATATGAAAGCCAGTCAGGTGATTCTGAACAGTGCGATTGTTCATAAAGCAAACTGAATAAAGGAAAGCATATGAAAAAACTGGATGATCATTTTCTGTGGGGCGGTGCACTGGCGGCCAATCAGTGTGAAGGTGCTTTTCTTGAAGATGGAAAAGGATTGAGCTGTGCAGATGTAATGACAGCCGGTTCAAAGGAGAAGAAAAGAAAACAGACTTCAGGAATTGAAGAAGGGGAATACTATCCCGGCCAGATCGCTGTTGACTTCTATCATCGTTATCGAGAGGATATTGAACTGTTCAAAGAGATGGGCTTCCGGGTTCTGCGTATTTCAATCGCATGGTCTAGAATATATCCGCTTGGTGATGAGGAAAAACCGAATGAAGCCGGGCTCAGATTCTATGATGACCTTTTTGACTGCCTTAAGGAAAACGGAATGGAGCCGGTTGTTACATTATCTCATTATGAAACACCTCTTCATCTGGCTGAGGCTTACAATGGCTTCAGTGATCGAAGATGCATTGCTTTTTTTGAGAGATACTGCCGAACAGTCTTTGAACGTTATAAAGGGAAAGTCAGGTACTGGCTTACTTTTAATGAAATTGACGGAATGCTCGGCAATCCTTTTGCAGGAGGCGCGGTAAATGCGGCACATGATTTTGCCTATCCGCAGACTGTTCTTACAGCTTTGCATCATATGTTTGTGGCAAGTGCAAAAGCTGTAATGATTGCACATGAAACAGATCCTGAAAATAAAGTCGGCTGTATGATTGCATACATGCCTGTATATCCTTATTCATGCCGGCCGGAGGACGTGCTGTTTGCAAATAATGCTGCTGATGTGATTCATTTCTTTTCTGATGTGCAGGCAAGAGGATGTTATTCATCAAAAGCACTTCTCTGGATGGAACGATATGGTCTGAAGATCCCGATGAATTCAGGCGATGAAGAACTGCTGATGAACGGAAAGGTGGACTTTATCAGTTTCAGCTATTATCAAAGTCTGACAGTATGCACTGATATTCTTTCAAAACTCAGCAGCTCCGGAAATTTGTCAGCTTCAGCAGGCAATCCGTATCTCAAGGAGAGTGAATGGGGATGGCCTGTTGACGGAACAGGCTTAAGAATTGCCCTGAATACTTTGTATGACCGCTATGGTCTTCCTTTGATGGTTGCGGAAAATGGTCTTGGAGCGAAAGATACACTGACGGAAGATCATAAGATTCATGATCCTTACCGCAGCGCATACCTGGAAGAGCATGTCAGAGCAATGAAAGATGCTGTAGAAAAAGATGGTGTTGATCTGTTTGCTTATACATGGTGGGGACCGGTTGATGTAGTTTCTTATTCAACTGGTGAGATGTCAAAACGATATGGCTTCGTTTATGTAGACAGAGATGATAACGGAAATGGGTCGCTTGCAAGATATCGGAAAGATTCCTTTTATACGTATCAGCAGATTATTGCAACGAACGGAAACTGCCTCAAAGAAGAGAATAAATTCGATGAAAACAGCAGGGTGAAAGACGTTCTCAAAATCAAAGGATCCGGGGCGATGATTACCCGGATGACAGATGGAAAGATCAGCAAAGCTGTACTGTTTGCTGCTTCGGGATTGAAAATTAAAACACTATTTGACAAGTTCAAGGTCCCTGAACCTTTCAGAAAACTTATTCTTGATACATTGAACAGAATGGAATGAAAAAAGCAGTTCACATTGAACTGCTTTCTTTTTGCTTATTCCAGGCCGTCTTCAACGGCAAGCATTGTTGAATGACGCTCTCCGTAGAAACTGTCAAGACCGCCGGCTTTTCCAACTGTAATATCGGCATCAGGATATTTTTCAAGAATCTTATTTTTCAGCATTTCTGCAAGTTCGGGGTTTTCAGCACTGGTAATACGGAATTTGCCGCCTTTGCATTTTACAGATTCAAGAGCTTTCATGTATTCACCAATCAGCTTTTTATCTCCTCTTACTTTGGAGATCGGCTGTAAAGTTCCTTCGGGCGAAGCTGTGCCGAAAATGCGGATTTTAATAACACCTACAGCGGCTGCAACTACATTGGAAACACGTCCGTTCTGGGCAAGATTATGGACTGAATGGAGTGCATAGAACAGATGAACATGCTTCTTGTATTCATTTACCTTTTCGACAACTTCTTCGAAAGGGAGACCTTGTTCTGCTAATTCAGCAATCTTTTCCAGAATCAGACGCATGTGGGGACCGGTACTAAGACTGTCGAAAACATGGATTTTTGCTTCAGGGTGGGCTTCAAGATAAATATCTCGTGCGGTCATTGCAGAATTATATGATCCGGACAGACCGCTTGTAATGGTAACTGCATAAACAGGATCTCCGCCTTCGAAAGCATTCATCCAGTCATCTACATTCGGGCAGGAAGTATATGATCTTCCTTTATAATTTTCGAGAACATCCAGCATTTCGTGAATATTCATATTCTCATCATCCGTCCAGCTGTGATGATCTGTTGAAATTTTGAGAGGAACAGCATTAAAGGGAATATTACCCATTGTATACATATCACAAGATGAGTCAGATACGAGCTTGTACATAGTGTCTCCTGTCCAGTGAATTAACTTCACATCGGTTATCTGATAACCGATTTAACACTAACATAAATATACTGATACTGCAATTGATTATTCAATCTGTTTTCATTGCAAGAGTTAAGAAGGACAAAAATGTCAGATATGTTTCTCGACAAGATCACTTACTGCAGCAATATATTTGCTGCGTTCTTTATAAAAGCTTTCACAATGTCCGGCCTGATCAACAATCATCAGCTGTTTTTCACCAAAGTTTGCTTCATAGCACGCTGCTGCACATGAACAAGGTACAAGAGAATCCATACGCCCATGTACGAAAAGTACCGGAACATGATTCAGCTGAAGACCTCCGAGTATGCTGTAATGAACGGAAAAATCATAATCACTGTGGCAGTAGCGGTCAACAGAACTGATTAATGTGTCGGGAAAGAGAATCCATGGGTGTCTTGCTTTTATTGTAAGTTTGATCTGGTCGTCGGGACGAATGTAGCCTGAATCAGAAACAGCGGCGATGACATTGGAAGGAAGTTCAAGCCCGAGAGCACCCATAACAGTATGCGCTCCCATACTCCATCCCATGAGAACAATCTTTGATTCAGGTTCACGGCGTGAAAGCTCCCATGCCCATGCAGCGAGATCATACCGTTCTTTTGCACCGAAGGTGATATATTCACCTTGTGAGATACCTGTGCCTCTGGGAGATATCAGAAGAACATTCCAGCCGAGCTGATCATGCAGAACCTCGCAAATATCACCTTGTGTACTGATATCAGCATGATAGCCATGATTGAAAATTACATAAACAGCGGACGGGTTCCGGTAAAGCCATGCTTTCAGTTCAAGATGATCATCAGATTCAATGATCCATTCCTCCTTGCTGTGCTCAAGAGGCCAGGTATTGCGGTTGAATTCATCTTTCGCGGGATCATATTTAATTCTTCCGAAGATATTTTTAAATAATCTTGAAGTCAGCATAATTGTGTATCCTTTCGATATGTACTATTTTATCAAAGGAAAATATAATTAGTTCAGGACATTGAAGAAATATAAAATTCAGAAATGCTTATGGTGAAATTATGGAAATGACAAATGACATACTTCTTGCGATTCTTGATGCATATGCTTATGAAATTGTATTTGCTGACAGAAATCATATTGTACGTTATCAGAATAAAACGGCAGAAAAGAGATACGGAGACCGTGTCAAAACAGGACAGTCTCTCTTTAATTGTCACAATGAAGGCTCGAGAACGAAGATTGAAGAATTCCTCAGAAGAGCAGATGCAGGGGAAGATGAAATGTTCGAAGTGCTTAACGGGAAGACGGGCGAAAGAGAGTTTTTTGTACCGGTCAGAGATCGCGAAGGATCTGTGATTGGTTATTTTGAAAGACATGAAAAGCCCTGGACAGCAGAGGAAGCATCTCTTCCTGTCGGTGAATACTGGAAACATAGAATATGATAATTAACAGGAAATATGCATAAATAATATTACCCAAAACAACTGTGGCGTAAGATGATGACGGAGGAAAAATGAAAGCTATATATTCTGGTTCTTTTGATCCTGTGACAGTAGGTCATATGGATATTATAGAGCGTGCATCAAGAATGTTTGATGAAGTCGTGATTCTTCTGATGCGCAATCCGAAAAAGAAATATACATTTACAGAAGAAGACCGCAAGGCCATGATTGAAGCTGCGATTGCTGAAACAGGAACAATTCATAACGTAACTGTTGTAATCGGCCAGGGGCTGACCGTGGATATGGCCAGCAAGCTTGGAGCATCAGCGATTATCCGCGGTATTCGTGCAATTACGGATTATGAATTCGAACTGATGCAGGCAACGGCAAATCTGAAATTAAATGACAGAATTGAAACGTTCCTGATGATTGCCCGCCCGGAATATTCTTTCCTTTCATCTTCCGTAGTCAAGGAGATTGCAATTAACGGCGGCGAAATCAGAACCTTTGTTCCGGATGCAATTGTTGATCACGTAAAAGAGGTAATGGAATCATATATTCAGTAATATTCAGAACTTCGGGATTTGCGTTCGGAAGCGCAGCTGGTAATGTTGCAGCGTATCCCGCATAGTTGATGCTATAATAAAGATGTTATTTCAGGAGATGATATTATGAAAATTTTAGTTACAGGCGGTACCGGATTTATCGGAAGTCATACTTGTGTAGAACTGCTGAATGCAGGTTATGACGTGGTTATTGCTGACAATTTATATAACTCAAAAGCACTGGTTGTTGATCGTATTGAGCAGATTTCCGGAAAGCGTCCGGTATTCTATGAACTTGATATTCTTGACCGTGAGGGATTGAATTCATTGTTTGACGAACATCAGATTGATGCAGTGATTCATTTTGCCGGCTATAAAGCTGTGGGTGAGTCTACAAGAATGCCGATTGAGTATTATCATAACAATATTGAAAGTACGTTAACTTTATGTGATGTTATGAGAAAACACGGATGCAAGAATATAGTTTTCTCTTCATCAGCGACTGTTTACGGCGATCCTGCTTTTATTCCGATCACAGAAGAATGTCCGATGGGAGAAACAACCAATCCTTACGGTGCAACAAAAGCAATGCAGGAAAGAATACTTACTGATATCTGGAAAGCAGACAATGAGTGGAATGTTATGCTGCTGAGATATTTTAATCCGATTGGTGCACATGAATCAGGACTGATTGGTGAAGATCCCAAGGGAATTCCGAACAACCTTCTTCCTTATGTAGCAAAAGTGGCTGCCGGAAAGCTTGAAAAGGTACATGTATTCGGAAACGACTATGATACACCTGACGGTACAGGAGTGCGTGATTATATTCATGTAGTTGATCTTGCTAAAGGACATGTCAAGGCAATCGAAGGCATGCAGAAGATGACCGGTGTCAACATTTTCAATCTTGGTACAGGTACCGGATATTCCGTGCTTGAAATGGTCAAGGCTTTCGAAAAGGCAGCCGGACGTCAGATTCCGTATGTGATTGATCCTCGCCGTCCCGGTGATATCGCTACCTGTTATAGTGATCCTTCAAAAGCATATGAGCAGCTCGGATGGAAAGCTGAGAAAAATCTTGAAGATATGTGCAGAGATGCATGGAACTGGCAGTACAGAAATCCAAACGGATATGGTGAATAACCAATCCGTTTTTTTTTTTTTGCGAAGTTGAAAAAAGAACATGATTATCTCATGTTCTTCAGATCATCAATATTTGAACGCGCTGCAATGTAATGCGGACGGTGTTTTACCTCAAGATACATTCTTGCAAGGTACTGTCCGATGATTCCCAGACAGAAAAGCTGAAGACTGCCGATGAAGATGATGACACAGATGGTGGAAGCCCAGCCGGCAACCGGATCACCAAAAAGAATCTTGCGGATAATAATAAACATTAAGGCAAGGAAAGAAAGAATGGTCATAAACAATCCGAACCAGGAAACAGCTGTCAGAGGAGCCTGTGAAAAATCAATAATGCCTTCCATAGCATATTTTAGAAGTGTAAAAAAATTCCACTTTGTTTTGCCTGCTGCTCTGCTGCGATTTGTGTAGGGGATCCAGCATGTGCGGAATCCTACCCAGCTGAAAATTCCTTTTGAAAAACGATTGTATTCCGTCATGCGTATTACAGCCTGAACCATATCTGAAGTCATCACGCGGAAATCTCTCGCACCGATTTCAATTTTAATATCAGAGATTCTGTTGAAGATTTTATAAAAAGCATTAGAAGCTTTGCTGCGAAGATAAGGTTCCCCGGTTCTGTCTTTGCGCATTGCAGCAGCGCAGTCGTAAGGACCGTTTTTAACTTTATCAAGCATTTCCGGAAGCATTTCCGGAGGATCCTGCAGGTCTGCATCCATCAATGCAGCATATTTTCCGTGACAGTTGCAGAGCCCGGCATACATTGCAGCTTCTTTGCCGAAATTACGGCTGAAAGAAATATAGAAGACACGGCTGTCATTTTCCGCAAGAGAAGCAAGGACCTGAAATGTTTCATCAGAAGATCCATCATCAACAAAGATCAGCTCACAGCTGATTTTTTCATTTTCCAGAATATCCGTAAGCCTTTTGTAAAACTCAGGAAGAACTTCCTGCTCGTTATAGCACGGGATTACTACAGACAATTCAATATCGTTATCTACTGAGTTTGTATTCATGATCAAAATCTTATCATAAGTATTTCAATTGGTAATAACATGACTGGAAAAGTTTCATAAGTTTTAACGAAACTTTTATATATATGAGAGAACATGGAATGGTTTTCAATGCTCTTATCAAGAAACGTTTCTATGATCATTATGCAAGGAGGTTTATATGATTGTAGATGATATTCCATGGAGATTCCTGATCGGAAGGACAATATACGTAAAAGACGATCTGCTTTCAGAGATTCTTTTCGGTGTTCAGGAAAAATGGGTGCTGATGTACTGCTTTGTAGATTATAAATACGGAATTCAGTTTGCGGCAATCGGCGCCGGGTCGTTAAACCCATTAAAGATTGTCAGCTGGGAAAGCTCGTACAGCAATATTGTCAGATATGAAAGAATTGCAAACTGTCAGGTTCTTGTATCAGTAATGAAAAGAATGCAAAGGTGTGATTACGAATATGCCGCAAGAATAACCGAACAGACAGCTGGTCTGAATAAAGAAACGGATATGATCCGTAAACTGAGAAACTGTACATATTTTGATGACCGGCGTATGTACTGGCATCCGGACCTTCTGGAAATACCGGCGGAAAGCGTTAACGGAGAGAAAGTTTGTGTCCGCCTGAAAAATGTAGATGGAAATGTATTTTATGGTGTTTCGGAAAATAAGAATAAACATTATTCAGCAGGTGAAATCTTGTACCTGAATATAGTAAGGCGTGAAGGTCAAACATGCAGCATTTATGCATCAAGCAGAAAAAAAGCAAGACCGTGAGATCTTACTTTGTTCCGAATTTTTCCTTGATCTTCTGGAAAGTGATTTCACTGAGATCATGTTCAACTTTACATGCATCCTTTGAAGCTGTTTCTTCATCAACTCCCAGTTCAACAAAGAGTGCAGTCAGCACACGATGGCGCTCGTAGATTCTCTCAGCAATTTCAAGTCCGGGAGGAAGGAGCTTTAAAGTTCCGTCCCTTTCCATGGCGATATAACCATTCTCGCGGAGTTTTTTCATAGCTATACTGACACTTGCTTTGGAGAAATGCTTTTCTTCAGCAATATCAATTGAATGTGCGACTCCTTTTTTCTGCTGAATGACCAGAATTGCTTCAAGGTAATCTTCTGCAGATTCATAAATTTGCATGGGCATGCTGTTACCTCCGTACTGTATAACTGTTTCCGAACATTATGATAATTATATTACGGATATCGTTAAAAATGCAAAAAAGGTTTATGGTGATGCATAAATCATGATTCAGTTGTAGAATACCAAGTGGAAACGGATATTCAATTGCCGTACAGCAGCAGGAAGGAATCAGAACAATGAACAGAATATGCATTATCGGTGGTGCAAATATTGATATTTGCGGCGCAAGTATTGCACCTTTGCGTGCTTATGATTCAAACCCCGGACAGATCAGTCTGAGTTATGGAGGCGTTGGACGCAATATTGCTCAGATATGCGCACTGCTGGGGTGCAGCGTCGAATTTGTAACGTGTTTTTCAGGTGATAATTATGGAATGATGATGAAACAGGATTGTGAGAATCTCGGAATGGATACATCATCTTCTAAAATTATTGAAGATCTTCCAAGTTCAATGTATATTGCTATCCTTGATCAGGATCATGATATGAAACTTGCAATGAGTGACATGCGTATTCTGAGAAGGATGGATACAGCAATGCTTGAACCGGTTGTAAAAAGACTAGATCAGAATGATCTCATGATCATAGATGCTAATCTGGATCTTGAATGTATCAGCTATATTTTGAAAAATGCGCAATGTCCTGTGGCTGCCGATCCTGTCAGTGCGAATAAGGCAGGACGCTTGAAAAAATATCTTGGTATGATTGATATATTCAAACCGAATCGTTATGAGGCAGAGGAACTGACAGGTATCCATATTGAAACGGAACAGGATGCTGCTGCATGCGCTGACTGGTTTCTGCGGAATGGAGTAAAAGAGATTATTATATCCATGGCTGACAAAGGGCTGATCGCCGGAACTTCAGAGAAGAAAGTCTGGTTTAAACACAGAATGATACAGCTTGAAAATGCTACAGGCGGTGGTGATTCATTCCTGGGAGCATATGTATCAAGAAGAATTCTTAAAGAATCTGTTGACGATTCTGTCAGATTTGCAATATCCGCAGCCGTAACAACAATTGAACAAGATGCTGTAAGACGCAGAAGTCTCAGCAGTGAGTTTGTGAAAAACAGAATCCCGGAAATGGAAATTAAGGAGAAAACATTATGAAAATCAGAGTAAATCATGAAGTAGAAACAGCATTGCAGGAAGGACGTCCGGTTATTGCACTGGAGTCAACAATTATTTCTCATGGCATGCCTTATCCTCAGAATGTTAAAACAGCGCTGGAGGTAGAAGCTATCGTTCGTGAGCATGGTGGTGTTCCTGCGACGATTGGTATTATTGACGGTGTTGGAGTTGTCGGCATGACACCAGATGAAATTGAAGAATTCGGTAAGCGCGGTCAATCGATCGCTAAAGTTTCCAGACGTGATCTTCCGATTATTCTTGCTGAAAATGAATGGGGTGCTACTACTGTAGCAACTACTATGATTCTTGCAGCAAAGGCCGGTATTGAATTCTTTGTAACAGGAGGTATCGGCGGTGTTCATCGCGGTGCAGAAACATCCATGGATATTTCCGCTGACCTTGATGAACTGGCACGTACGAATGTCACTGTAATCTGCGCCGGCGCAAAAGCAATTCTTGATCTGCCGCTTACTTTGGAAGTTCTTGAAACAAAGGGCGTTCCGGTACTTGGATATCAGACCAAGGAACTTCCGGCATTCTATACCCGTACAAGCGGTCTGCAGGTAGACTATGCTCTTAAAGATGCTAAAGACGCAGCTTCCATTGTAAAAGCCAAGAGAGAATTCGGACTTGATGGCGGTGTCCTGATTACAAATCCGATTCCGGAAGAATATTCAATGGATCCTGAAGCAATTAATAAAGTTATTGAAGATGCACTTGCTGAAATGGATGAGAAGGGAATCAAGGGCAAAAACTGCACGCCTTTCCTGCTTGCAAAGGTTGCTGAGATCACAGAAGGAAAATCTCTCGACGCAAATATCCGTCTGGTATTTAACAATGCTGCTGTCGGTACGGAGATTGCAAAGGAATACTGCAAACTCTGATGGCTGCTGAAATCAGAACAGTAAATCCGGTTACTAAAGAGGACCTGATTGATGCTTTGCGCAGAGTAGGAGTTACCGGCAGTCAGATCATTGAAGTTCACAGCAGTTTATCATCTCTGGGTTATGTAGTAGGCGGTGCGCGAACGGTGGTTGATGCTCTGATGGAAGCAAGCGGACAGACCGGTACACTTCTGATGCCTGTACAAACTGCTGATAATACGGAACCCAGCAGATGGAAATCACACGCTGTACAGCCATCGGAATATGAGCGTATCAGAGATGCAATTCCCGTGTATGATAAAAACAGCGGTGATCTGAGATGTGCAGGAGCAGTTGCAGAAAACTTCCGTCATCGTGAAGGTGTTGTCTGCTCTGAACATCCTGCGGTTTCTTATGCTGCATGGGGCAGGTACGCAAAGCTTCTCTGCAACCGTCAGTCGCTGCATTTTCCATTTGCAGAAGAATCTCCTTGTGCAAGACTGTATGAATTAAAAGGGTACGTGCTTTTAATTGGTACGGATTTCGATACAGCAACCTGTCTGCATCTGGCAGAGTACAGATGTGACAGTCGTCCGATCCAGATCGAGGGTTCAGCGATCGAAACAGAAAATGGAAGAATCTGGAAAAAGTATCTTGATCTTGCCATTAACAGTGAGGATTTTCTGAAGATCAGACCAATTATGGCAAGAAAAAACATGATCCGTGAGACCATGTTGGGAAATTGCCGTATTCAGTTCTTCTCTGCTGCAGCAGCGATCGACGAAGCAACAAAATATTTTGAACAGAATACTGTATACGACTTGTACAGATAAATCAGTTATGCCAGTTATGCTGCAGATAAGCCGAAGCAATGTCTTCTGCTGCCTGCAGCATTTCATTTACTTCATTCTTTCCGAAACGTGAAGGAACAGGGGCATCCAGGTCGATTTCTCCGACAACGTTTTCATTTACAATAATCGGAACACAGAGTTCACTGCGGCTGGCGCTGTCGCAGGCAATATGACCGGGAAAAGAGAGGACATCGTCAATACACTGTACCGAAGCACTGGAATAACAAGCACCGCAGACCCCCTTATCGAAAGGGATATGTGTGCATGCCGGTTTGCCCTGAAAAGGACCTACTACAAGTTCTCCGTTCTTTACTAAGTAGAATCCTGACCAGTTAAGCTGCTCGTAATTCATGTTAATGCACGCGCTTATATTAGCGAGTGCAGCAATTTGATCCTTTTCTTCAAGAAGAGCGCGGATCTGCGCATTAATCAGACTGTTATTTTCCATGTAATAGATGATAACATAACTAACTAAATCTGTCGTTATTGCAGAATTTGATCAGTTTCGTTTGTAATTGCAGGTTAGATGGGTAAAATAGTTAGCGGTATATAAAGGAGAGTTTATGATTCCAACACCAGGTTCATATGTGTTTGTCCAGAGCTTTAAACATGATGGCAGTCTGCATCGTACATGGTGCAGAGCATTTGTGCTTGACGCTGATGAAGAGAAGATCGTTGCTGTAACGGACAGAGCCTGGGTAATAGAATCAGATGGAAGGAAATGGCTGACCAGAGAACCGGCAATCTGTTTTTTCTATACAAATCGCTGGTATAACGTTATTTCAATGATCAGACATGCAGGTACATTCTATTACTGCAATCTAGCATCACCCTCGTTATATGATGGAGAAGCAATCAAAAACATAGATTATGATCTCGATGTCAAACTGTATCCTGATGGAGGATATCAGATACTGGATGAAAATGAGTATGCAGAAAATTCAAAAAAATGGGCTTATCCGGAAAAAGTAAAAGGAATTATAGAACGAGAAATGGAACGCCTGATCGATGCTATGGCGAGGGGCGAAGAACCGTTTACCCAGGAAAGCATAGACAAGTATTACAGCAAATATATCGAAATGATGGATGAACAATGAAGCAGCTCATAGGGCTGCTTTTAAAATAGGGAAATATCTAACGAAATTAG
>R19__coassemble_185_pt1 | contig 34108 bp, 31 predicted proteins | sample R19__metabat2_low_PE_032 | metagenome-assembled genome bin R19 | reverse complement strand
GTTCCGTCTTCTGTAAATACTCGGCAAATTCCTCTGTCAAAACAGATTTCCCGCTGCGTCGAATCCCGGTTATAACCTTTATATCCGGTGTATTCTTTACGCTGATTAATTGGTCCAGATACTCTGTTCGCCAAATGTAATCCATATCAATTTCACCTCCTAACACGTTATAGCATATATTCCCGAAAAATAAATAATTTTCATTTTTCGGGAATATGTTTTTCTGTTCAGAACACAAAGCACAAACTGTCAGCACCTGAAACCGTTAAAACCATTCTCATTTTTATGTAAAAAGCAGTCTTAAACTCTATACTACGGGAATTCCGGGAGAAAGTGCATCAACTGAAAATCCTTCCACAATCAGGACGAACTTCGTCTCTGCTGCTTTGAATATATAAACCGTTACAACTCTAAGCGTCCACATTCTTCGTTGGGAGATCACACGCCTGACAAAGCAGAAGCACTCAGAGATTTTGTCTGCGGAATTCTTTCGGTGTGCAGCCGTACTTGCCACGGAATTGATTGAAGAAATAGCTGCTGTTGTTATAGCCGATCGCTGCCATGATCTGCTCCACGCTTAAAGAACTCTGGGTCAGCAGATATGCCGCCTGCTGCAACTTTCTTTCCTGAAGCAATTCTTTGAAATTTTTGCCCAGATGTTTTTTCAGAAGGCGGCTGAGATAATAGGTGGGCAGATGAAGCTCCGACGAAAGTTCTGTCAGAGTACCGTTCTTGTAATGCATTTCTATATATTGCAGGATGGAGAAGACCAGACTTTGCTCATATTGCTCAGGCACATGAAGATTCAGTTTCTCCGCATAGATCGATAAGTTCATGAGCACAAGCCCCATAGAAGTCTGATTGATGGTATTTATATTTTTGCGGTCAGAAAAAATTGTCCAGATGATGTTGTCAAGAAGATTCAGCACAGGCGGGATGTCAGCCGCCGAAAAGAGAAGATAGCTGTACTGGGAATTACTTCCCGACAATGCATTCAGCAGAAAATCCCGAAGGACATTCTCCTGTTCGATCATGGAGATCGGACGATCGAAGAACTCAGGCAGAATGATGAAATTCACAGCAATATCATCTTTACCTGCCGGAAGGATCTCCTGGGTCACATACTGATTCAGAAAAAGAAGATCCCCTTCCCGCAGGACGATACGATCTTTGTCGTTCAGAATGTGCGTCGTGCTGCCACTGACCATGTAGACTAACTCAATATAATTATGTCGATGTTTGGGAAAATGCACGAAACGCGTATGGGGACGTACATCGATGAGCTTCCCTTTTGCAAGAAGCTGCCTGCTGTCTATGGTAAAATCGGCAGGAGCTGCAATTGCGGTCGTGTACAGATCGGAACGAATCGTATCTTTCCCAATCAGATATTCCTGCTCTTCATCTGTAATTTTCTTCAATCTTTCAAACAAATCCTGGTTCAAAACACTATTCCCTTCTATAAAGTCATGTGATGCAAGAAACTGCAAATAAGGTCCTGATTTTTTGCTGTTAAGGGCCTAAAAACGGAACTGATCTCATTATATGATGCAATCGTAAGAATGCAAGAAGGAGGCAGCGGACATGAACTATTATCTGGCAGTGGACATCGGAGCTTCCAGCGGCCGTCTGATTCTGGCTCATCTGGAGCAGGGTAAGATGGTGACGGAGGATATTCATCGATTTGCAAATGGTCTGGAAGAAAAGGATGGATATCTGTGCTGGAATATGGATCGTTTATTTGAAGAGATTCTGACCGGTATGCAAAAATGCAAGGAACTGGACAAAATTCCCTGCAGCATCGGTGTAGATACCTGGGGCGTAGATTTCGTCCTTCTGGACGAGAACGACAGACGTATCGGAGAAGCGGTCGGCTATCGCGATGGTCGTACGAAAGGTATGGATACGAAAGTTGCAGAATATATCTGCCCTGAAGAATTGTACCGCAGGACAGGAACACAGAAGAACCCCATCAACACGATCTTTCAGCTGATGGCCGTCAAAGAGAAGTCTCCGGAAGTAATGAAACAGGCGAAAACACTGCTTATGATACCGGATTATCTGCATTTTCTTTTAAGCGGGGTTAAATCAGCAGAATATACAAATGCTTCCACAACACAGCTGCTGAATCCGTATACACATGATTGGGATCTGGAATTGATCGAACTGCTGGGATATCCCGCAGAATGGTTTCAGAAAATCCTGCTCCCGGGAACGGATCTCGGAGAATTGAAGCCGGAGGTTGCGGAAAGGGTAGGCTTTACCTGTCATGTGGTCATACCGGCTACACACGATACAGGTGCAGCGGTCATGGCCGTTCCGAGTACCGACGAAAACACATTATATATCAGTTCAGGAACCTGGTCTCTTATGGGCACGGAACTTAATACTCCTGTTTGTACAGAGGAAAGCAGGCGCTTTAACTTTACAAATGAGGGCGGATATGGTCACAGCGTCCGTTATCTGAAGAATATTATGGGTCTCTGGATGATCAATTCCGCCAGAAAGGAACTGGCACCGGAAAGAGCATTCCAGGACATCTGTGAAGAAGCGTCCAGACAGACGATTTCTTCTATCGTTGATGCAAATGATGAACGTTTCCTTGCGCCGGAGAGCATGATCCGGGAGATTCGTAAGGCCTGTGAAGAAAGCAGCCAGCAGGTACCGGAAAGCATGGGCGAGATCGCAGCAGTGATCTACAACAGTCTCGCGGTATGCTACGCACGCACCCTGCGGGAAATAGAGACTGTCACAGGCAGAGAGTTTGAAAGCATACATATTATTGGCGGTGGTGCGAATGCAGGCTACCTGAATCAGCTGACAGCCGATGCCTGCGGAAAGACCGTGTATGCAGGACCCGGTGAGGCAACAAGCATCGGCAATGTGGCCGCACAGATGCTTTCGGCCGGGGAATTTGATTCGCTCAGTAAAGTGAGAGAGTGTATTTTCAGATCCTTTGACATTAAGGAATATAAAACAGGAGGTATGTCATGTTAGTAGAAACAAAAGCAAAAGTCGGAGTATTTTCAATCGCACTGGGAGCCTATCTTCCTCAGTTTCCTTCGCTTGTTCCGGAATTTGAATCTCAGTATGAAGCATTCAAGAAGACGATCCCTGATACAGTGGAGCTTATTGACGGCGGGCTGGTGACAACCAAGGAACTTTCTATGGCAGCGGGCGACAAGTTCCGGGCAGCAGATGTGGATCTGGTCATTCTGCAGCTTCTTACTTATGCAACAAGCTACAATATGCTTCCGGCAGTCAGAGACCTTAATGTTCCTGTAGTGCTGGTCAATGTACAGAAAAAGAAAGCCCCGGATTACGCAAATACGGATACTCCCACATGGCTTGGTGAACTTTATGCCTGCGGAGCTGTCGGGGAAATGGTGGCAGATCTGGAACGGGCCGGCAAGCGCCATGCAGTGATCACAGGTGTAGTCGAAGGCGGAGATGAAGAAGTGCAGCGGGAAATCAATGACTGGTGCAAAGCTGCACAGGTCAGAAGAAGATTCCGCTATACAAATCTTGGACAGATCGGCAGGCCCTATCCCGGTATGATGGATCTCTACATTGATGAGACGAACCTGTACAACCGTATGGGGCTTTACACAAAGCAGTTCGACTGGGAGAAAATGTGGGCGATCGCAGACCATATTGAAGATGAAGCTGCAATCCGCGCCAAAGCAGAAGATATTCTGGATACCTTTGAGATCGAAGGCGGTGCAACAGTAGAAACTGTATGGGATATGGCTAAATATGTAGTTGCTTTTGAAGAATGGGTAAAGGAAGAAGATCTTTCAATGATTGCTTCTCATTATGACGGCTATTCACAGGGCATTGCCGGTAAACTTGACAGCATGCTGATCCCTGCTTTTTCCATGCTGATCAAACAAGGCACGGCTTGTGCGGTGGAAGGAGACATCAAGGTGGCCATGGCCATGAGCATTCTGAAGACGATCTCAGGGACGGGCCAGCTTTCAGAAATGTATTCCATAGATTTTGACGAGGACATCTGCATTATCGGCCATTCCGGATCCGGTGATGCCGATATTTCCAAAGCTCATAAACCCACTATGAAGATCGTGGATGTTTTCCATGGCAAGACCGGAGGCGGTTACCTGACACAGTTCTATCCGCCCGCAGGAGCTGTTACTTATCTTGGAATCACTCAGGACAAAGACGGAAACTTCAAGTTTGTAGTTGCAGAAGGTTGTAATGAAGAAGGGCCTATTTTCACATTTGGTGATACCAATATGCGGACTCGTTTCTCTCTTGGAGCCAGGGAATTCTGCAATCGCTGGAGTGAGGCCGGCCCTACACATCATATGGCAGCTGCGTCAGGCAGGCATATTGATACAATACTTAAAGTGGCTAAGATTCTGAATGTTCCGGTGGATGTCATCTGCCGATAACAGAAAATAAAATCGTAACGTTACCCACCGGCTGAAAGCCGTGGAAAAACAGAATAAGGAGAAAAAATATGAAATTTCTGGATGCTGAATTTGTAAAAGGATTTATCAGAATGGGATATGACGGCTGGACGCTTGGATGGCATGAGCGTAATGGCGGAAATCTGTCCTATCGTGTGAAACCGGAGGAAGTAGAAAGTGTACGCGAGAACTTCACAGAGGGTGAGTGGCGCGAGATCGGTACTTCCGTACCGAATCTGGCCGGTGAGTATTTCCTTGTGACCGGAAGCGGTAAATATTTCCGCAATATTCCTATTGATCCCGAAGACTGCATCTGCATGATCGAAGTGGATGAGAAGGGCGATCATTATCGTATTGTATGGGGACTGGTAAACGGCGGACGGCCTACGTCTGAACTTCCCAGCCATCTGATGAATCTGGAAGTAAAGAAATTGCAGAATGAGAATTACCGCGTGGTCTATCATGCTCATACGACTAACCTGATCGCGCTTTCCTTTGTACTGCCCTTGAAGTCGGAGGTCTTTACAAGAGAACTCTGGGAGATGATGACTGAGTGTCCGATCGTATTTCCTGCCGGTGTGGCTGTAATCCCCTGGATGGTTCCGGGTGGACGGGAGATCGCCGTGGCCACCAGTGAGCTTATGAAAGAATATGATCTGGCTGTCTGGGCACATCACGGCACATTTGCGGCCGGAACCGATTTTGACCAGACCTTCGGCCTGATGCATACAGCAGAAAAAGCCGCAGAGATCTTTGTCAAGATGAAGTCTATGGGATCCGAAAAACGGCAGACGATCCAGCCGGACGATTTCCGCAAGCTGGCAAAAGAGTTCAATGTATCTCTGCCCGAAAAATTCCTGTATGAAAAATAAAAAAAAGGCATTATAACTTCATTACAGTGTAGAAAGAGTGCTGTTATGTCTGACTGTCTGCCTGAAAAATGACCGGTCCGCTGAATGTCGGAATCTTCAAAGTTCAGGAAGATACGGGATCAAAGAAGAACTGACCCCCTCTTCCGGAGTGAACTGCTGAGAAACCTTCTGATCACAAGGGCAAAGTGGCATGCGCTATTATCTGTTCCGCGCGCCGGAGAAAACCGGCCTGTATCAATATGCAGGACAATATTGGGAGTAGGGCCTGTCACTCCCGGATGTCGTAAGATACAGCTCGCTCCTCTGAGAGGACATTATACTCATGCGGAAGCCACGGTACATACGCCGCCTGGGGATGTACAGGTATCATGGCATCTGGAGAACGATCACATGATATTGGACTGGAAGCAGAAGTTATTGCGACGATATGAGAGCGTAGATCCTGAAGAGAGAGAATCGAGAAAGGGTATCCGGAAGAATTCCGGATACCCTTTTTCAACTACTATGGAGAATTTTTAAATATCTGATGCTGCGGGATCTCTGACCAGGAGCGCAGATGATCGTTGTACCGGGAATTCCATCATCAGAAAAATGCACGCAGGGTTTTAGATCATGCTCCTCCACATAGGCCTCCAGCAGCTTCTTTTGACTGGAAATACTGCAGGATTCACCCTGGTGCTCATCATCGTTGCTTAATCGCTCGTACAGAGCTGTTCATTTCTTTGCTATAAATCAGTTTCCTCCTTTCTTCCAAATTTTGAAAATTGCCTGTTCACCCCCGGAGTCGTTCCTATATCGAGATCCAAACTCCGATGTGTTTGCTCCGGGCAGACTATGCACTTTTTAATCCCAAAGGCAATCCTCTTTTCTGAAGTCAGTGACTGCCTTTTTCATTTCTGTTTTTCTCTTTTGCACATATAATCAGAAGTAAGGAGAACTGTATTATGATCAGACTTGCAATTATCGGTCCGGGAAGAATATCCCATCGTTTCTTAAGAGGAACAGATCATATTGAAAATATTAAAGTAAGTACATTCGCTTCCCGTCATCCTGAGAATGTCAGGGAATATGCTGAAGCTGAACACATTGATGTCATTGAAACATATGAAGAACTGTACAATGACAACAATGCAGATGCTGTGTATGTATCTACTCCTACATTCACACACTATGAAATCATAAAGAAGTGTCTGAATGCCGGAAAGCATGTACTGAGTGAAAAACCCCTGACCCTTCACAGCTGTGAAGCAAGAGAACTTTATGACCTTGCAAAAAGCAAAGGATTAACCCTCATGGAAGCTGAGAAAGGTCTGTATCTTCCTGTATATGATCAGATCAAAGCATGGCTGGATGATGGTGTACTGGGAACGATTCACGCTGCTGAAGCCTCCTACTGCCGCAGCGGCATGCCGTTAACAGAAGAAACAATGAATCATCTTCCGAAGGGAGGCATTGTTTTTGATATCGGTGTTTATCCCTTAACAGAGCTGTACGCTCTCTTTCCTTCTCATATAGACAGCTTTGCTTATACAAGAGAAATGCTGCATGGTCAGATCGCATCTGCGACAATGATTCAGTGTACAGCGGACAATATCCTTCTTACTGCAAAGTGTTCTGTTTCTTATACAGATGACAACAGTCTGGTAATCTATGGTGATCGCGGAAAGATTGTATGCAGCAATTACTGGAAAGGGCATGACTGTACTTTATATGTAAACGGGAAGGAACCGGTATGCAGTCATTATGATTTTGATTCAGAGTTCGCCTTCCAGATCAGGCATTTTCTGAATCTGGTGGAAACAGGACAGTGCATCTCTGACAGAAATACAGATCTTCTTTCCTGTGATGTTATCAGTACATGTGAAAGAATTACAGAAGGGCATTAACAGTTATGAATCCGATGGAATACGCAGGCAGTGCAGAAAGAGCACTGATCAGTAAAGCAAGCATGAAACATATTCCGGTAAACGGAAGTTTTGAACTTACGCCTGTATGCAATATGAACTGTGATATGTGCTATGTACGCTTAAGCCGGGAAGAAGCGGATACATTAGGCGGACTGCGCACTTTGGATGAGTGGATGAGTCTGATTCCTCAGCTGCAGAAAGCCGGGGTTCTTTATCTGCTGTTAACAGGCGGAGAGCCTTTGACATATCCGGGATTCAAGGAACTGTATCTTGCATGCAGAAAAGCAGGCATGATTGTTACGGTCAATACCAATGCCACATTGATTGATGAAGCATGGGCTGACTTCTTTGCACAGTACAAGCCAAGGAGAATCAATATCACTTTGTATGGTGCTTCTGATGAAACATATCAGCGTCTTTGTCATCATCCTCAGGGTTTTACTCGTACATACAATGCCGTTCGCTTATTAAAAGAACGTGGTATTGATGTCAAGATTGCCTGCAGTCTGACAAAGCTGAATCTTTGTGATTATGAGAAAGTACTGGAAATCGGAAAGGAACTGGATTGTCCTGTACGTATGGACTGCTATATGTATCCTGCTGTCAGAGAAAGAAACAAGCCTTACAACGAGCAGGTAAGAATGGATCCGGTTACTGCAGCACGCACAAGAATCAAAGTACTCAGAGCAGAGATGGGAGAAGAGACATTCCGTGATTTTGTCCGCTATCACCTGCATCGTGTGGATGATATCGTCGATGGTACATATGAAGGAATCCCGATGCACTGTTTAGCTGCATCCTGCTCCTTTACCATCAACTGGAGAGGATATATGAGACCTTGTGTTGTTATGGATGAACCTTCTGTCAATGTCTTTGAAGAAGGCTTTGAGAATGCCTGGAAATCCATCGTAGAGGGATGCTCGCAGTTCCGCAGTCATCCCGGATGCGGCATATGCAGGTACAGGGCGTTCTGTGATAACTGTGTTACAGCAGCGAAAGCGGAAACCGGTGCATATGACGGACTGCCGGAGTATATCTGTACATATACAAAGGAATCCGTAAGACTGTTAAGAGAAGCAGAAGAACAGTTTGCCGGTGAATGATCATTTGTCTGAGTACAGCTTCAATACTTTCGCTGTGATGAGGAGTACTGTAACCAAAAGAGCCTGCTGATTTCTCAGCAGGCTTTTCAGATCACCCGTACAGGTACAATATATTTTCACGGTCTGCAGCCGGCAGTCCAGGTTTTCTTCCTGTTCTCTCCGGTCATAATTCTGCAAAGTTCTGCAGATTACTTGTTACATAACAGGAGCTTTTCCGGGATTCTGCACAACTGCTTCTTTTGCATAATCATTACTGATGCTGTGCATTGCAGAGCCAAGATAATCCACAGTATCATACAGGTTATTCACAATCGCTACTTTTCTTGCACGAATACGTGGATCACCGTGTTTTACCGTTGTTGTCTCTGTCAATCTGATATACTTCTTGATCTGTCTCTTTACATCTGCCATGTCTTTTGCGACAGCAGCGTAATTCCTGCGGCCATCCACCGTTCCGTTCAGTTTGTTTACATCCTTCAGCAGTTTTTCCATTCCGCCGATAACATCATTATATTCAGAAGAGTTCCAGCTGGAGCTCTTTGCACTCTTGAGAAGCTTCAGATAATCTGCCAGAGGAGTCAGTCCGTTTAAGGAATGATTGATCAGTTCTACATTATTTGCCTTGTTTTCTTCCAGTGTCTGGTCGGCGTTATCTCTGCTCATCTCTTCAATCTGTTCCTTCTTGAGCTTTTCATTCAGACATTCCTTTTTCAAAGTTTCAATCTTGTCCATTTCCGCCAGGTTCACTTTGATATTCTTTGAGACATACTGTTCTCTGATATACTCTGCTGTCTTGTTCATTTTTTCAACACCGGCAAAATACTTCTTCATTGCGTCCAGAGATTCCTTGTCCATAACCTTGCTTACAGCAGCAGCCTTTTCTCTTGTTTCCTTGCTCATCAAAGGTGCACAGATCGCTGTCATTCTGTTTAACGTTTCTGCAGTTACGATACCCTTCTCTGCTTCAGCACAGAATTCATCAATATTATTTTCAAATGTATCAAACAGATTATCCAGTTCATTGATATTTTCAGACTGACTGCCGTTTCTCAGCAGATCAAACGGATATGCAAATCCTGCAGCACGTAATTCCTTCATATGACCGGCAAATTTTTCAGGTGTGAAACTGATTTTCTTCTTATACATATACTTTCTCCTTCACAGGTTGATCCCCTTGTTCATCTTACATTTATGTTATAACGCGAATATCATGACAAACTAGTGACAAAGTACGAACTTTTAAACTTGAAATGCATTATATTTACCGGATCGGGAGAAGGAACGAGCTGTACATTTTCTGTGATCAGTTATTTTACATAACATGATCAATACTGTCTTCCAGACACTTTACTGCATCTTCACTGATATTGCATGCAAGATGCCATACAGGTATACATGCGATGAGATCATCCAGAAGATCCATCGTATGTATATTATCTTTTCTGTTCCACCGGTTGCAGGTAATCTGAGGATAAATCAGAGAGAATGCCTGCATCGGTGATAATCTTGCTGCACTGTTATCCTTTGCCTGTGACAGCATCACAACTGCCTTGATCTTTGTATCCTGAATTCTGCATATTTCCGATGACCCGCATACCGGCCATGCACGTGCTGTCCATACTCCGTCCACCTTCTGCAGCAATGCCTTGTCACCGTTGATCTGCCTGCTTCCGGGACGGTATTTCTCCCACAGGCCTGCCTGTGTACTCTTTCCTGTTCCGGAATCCGCGGAAAACAGGACTGCCTCACCGTTATGATCAAGATACGCACAGTGCAGGATCAGACCATCATGCTTTACAATCCTTCTTTCCAAAGCAAGAAGAGATACAAACAAAGGATCTATATTAAGACCTTCCATCCTGTTCTTTACAAATACAACAGAAGCATGTTTTTCGTCTGTCTCATGATAATAAGCGTAAGGAAGAGGGTTTCCCTTTACACCAAGGACACGGTTCTCAAGAGTACCGTTCTTCAGGACAACGATATCTTCTCTTGTTACAGCAGGAATACCTTCCGTTTCAGGAAGATGATCTGCCAGTTCTATATTGTAGAAGTATGTACTTTCTGTATCTTCTTCTGTTTCAAACAGCAGAAAGTTCTCTGCAGGTTCAAACTCTTCCGGATAAGAGAGTGTAAATACAAATGTACCGATTCTGAATTTCTTAGTGATCATTCTGGTCATCCCTCCTCAAAAGAAATTACCTGCAGGAAGTAATCTTTCCCCAGTATTGTACCCTTCCTGCAGGATGATCAGAACAATGATCATCATAAAAAGTGCGGAATATAAAGTCCCGCACTTGAAGATCACTCGTAATTTCAGTTCTTATGTACAGCCATTAAATATCCTGAAGGCTGTTCTGCTTCTTCTGTCTCTTTTGCCATTGCGGTGAGGGTCAAACCTTCTTCATGGACCGGGTGGATACACAAAGAAGCATTAAGAGAAACTGCTTTCCGGCAGTACTGTGCATATAAGTCATTAAAGACTTTGTCTTCATTGAAAGAGATTGTTTCATCAAAGAGAATCTCATGCTTTTCAATGAGATCCCTGCGGTAGATCTTGTTCCAGACATACGGATACAGACCGCTGGATACACTTCTTGAAAAGCTTACACCGTTCATCTCTTCTTCCGTTACATTCAGTGTAATCATCTTCGGATTCAGCTCATTGCCTGTCCAGACATTGCACATAATCATATCATCCGGATTTTCTTCTGCCTTCCGGTAAAGCTGCGAGCACCAGTTGATATCAACATAGTCATCGCTGTCACAGAACATCAGCCACGGTGCACAAGCTTTGCGAATGCCGGTGTTTCTTGCGGCAGAGACACCTTTGTTTTCCTGATGAATGACGTGAATGCGGGAATCGAGCTGTGCATACTCATCCAGAATGAGACCGCTGTGATCGGAAGAGCCATCATCCACAAGAATCAGTTCATAGCTTTGAAAGGACTGCATCAGAATACTGTCCAGACATCTTTTCAGGTATTTCTCTGCATTATATACAGGTACAACAATACTGATCAAAGGAATATCTGCTTTTGTATAGATTGTATTCAGTTCTTTTCTGTACTTTTCTTTTTCTTCATCGTCCAGATAATCCAGTACTTTTTCAATCATTGCGTCCGTCAGTCTGCATAGGTATTCCGGTCTTCCGGAAAAACTGCCGGTTTCCGTAAAACACGATGCAGCACATGTCTGGCAGAATGACTTCTTTGCACATGTACGGCATGTAACACATGTGATCTTCTGATCTGACTGCTCACCGACAAACTTCCATGCATCCGCAAAAGAATGCTTCAGAAGAGATACCTTAGGTTCTGTCAGCATTCCGCAGGCAGAGAATTCTCCTTTGTAGTTAATCCAGAATTCACTGTATGAAGCTTTGCATGAGAAGCCGATGTTTCTTACTGCCGCTGCTCTTGGTCCGGTCAGTGACTTCAGCAGAGCCCGTGCCTGTTCTTTCGGATCAACATCAGGGTTTCTGAGAAAGGTTGCTTTCAGCCTTGATTCAGCAGCTTCTTCAGGTGTCATCCGGGAACTGAAGAACAGATGATCTTCGGTTTCCTTGCGGACCGGCGGAAACAGATGGGTAGTAGGAATAAACGGAATTCCGGTTTCACGTGAGATTTCTGCAATCTTTTCCAGATCATCTCTGTTTTCTTTGACAAGCGTAACATTCATTCTGAGAGAAACCTTTCTCTCACTGAGAAGATGGAACGCACGTATCACACGGTCAAAACCATCCGAAAGATGACAGAGTTTGTCATAGGTCTCATTGCCTGCCCCATAGAGAGTGATATTAATTCTTCTGGGAGGATACTGTGCAAAGAAGTCAGCCCATTCTTCGTCAATCAGTGTTCCGTTGGTATTGATCGTCAGAATGAAGCCCATGCTCTGCAAGGCAATATACAGTTTCTTAAAGTCAGGATAAAGCAAAGGTTCTCCTCCTGTAAGAAGAATATACAGACACCCTGCATCCATCGCCTGCCGTGCAATATCAATCCACTGCTCTGCAGAAAGTACATAATTCCAGAGATCAGGCGTATTATTGCGCACATAGCACATATTGCAGTTCATATTGCAGAAAGGCAGCAGTTCAAAGCCTCCACCCAGAGGTGTTCTTGTCTCATCCGCTCTTCTGCTTAGCATTCTTTCAAGACTATTCGAAGCTTCTATGACTTCCATATTTCTTCCTCCAGTCTCTTTTTCAGACATTCCACTGCAGATCTGTTCATCGTGCAGTTCAGCTGGACAACCGTATTCTCCATAACCAGACTTTCCACAAGACCAAGTGCCTTCTCAACATCAGAAGCATCCCAGCTGTTTCTGGTAATCTCAGAGAAAAGATACTTGATCCTGCTCATTACGCTGATCTCAGCAATCTCGTCTGCCGGACTCTGCCTGATGATCGAAATACAGCGTACAGGTGCAAAAATATTCCTGCAGTCCGTTGATGAACCATGCCAGGGAATACCTGCACAGTACCATCTTCCCTGATATCTGATCAGAAGATTCCGGTCACCGTTCACACCTTCCGCATTCTCATACTTCTTCCAAAGATTCGCCTGTGTTGATTTTCCTGTACCCGAAGGTGCTGAAAAGAGAAGAACCCCGTTATTCCAGAGAATACTCGAAGAATGAAGAATAATACCGTCTTTTTCCAGAAGAAGTTTTTCAAGAAAAAAGTATCTCCAGATTTCAAAAGTTCTTCCGAAAACATATACGCCGTTATAAAACTCAACCGTAATCTGATTGCCGCACAGACAGTTATGCATATAACATCTCTTTTCGCCATCTACATTCTGATGACAATAACGATGTTCGTTATTTCCTTCTTTGTATACATCAAAGAATTCGCCTTCATAAACAAGATCACCTTTTATCCCTGTCCAGTCTGTCGAAACAACCGAAACAGTAAAGTCCTCTGTTTCAATATCACTTTGCATATCAAATCCTTCGATGTTCAATAATGATGCATACTGTTCTTCTGCTGTAATCAGAAAACGAAACGGTCCGATCACCATTGTTTTCTCCATGTCAGCCACCTTCCTTTCACAAAAAAGAAGGACTGCATTACTGCAGTCCTGATGATGAGCATATCAGATCAGCTGATGTGATTTGTATCGAAAGCATCAGTACCGGATGCATTTACTTCAGCATAATGCCAGCCGGAATCATCTGTGAATCCTGCAGCTCTAACAAGAGCTGCGAGGAATTTCGTAGCTGATGCAGAAGGTTTGGAGCCTGAGGTGTCACCTTTATATGTAAACCATACAAAGTAATCCTGTGTACCGCCGTTGTAATCTACTACAATAGCATGACTATTCGCTGTCATAGAGCATGAAGAACCGAATACAGTTTCACTCTGACTTCCGATCTTGCAATATACAGTTGTAGCAGAAGGATCTGACGCATCGTAATGCTGGCACCCTGCTTCTGTAGCAACTGCTTCATTCAAGGCGAATCTCTCCACCTTCATTTCAGGTTTCATATAACTTCTCATCTTAACTTCCTCCATCTTTTATATCAGACGGAGAAGGTGTCCTGAAGTAAAGTACTTCAGGACATTTCATTCCAGAATGCTGCATAGGATAGTTTCTCCACTTCCTTCTTTTTCTGCTCCATCGTCGGATGAACATATCTTTGCAAAGTAACTGTAATATCGGAATGCCCGAGTATTTCGCTGAGACTTTTAACATCTACACCCTTTTCAATACATCTGGTTGCGAACGTATGCCTCAATGCATGAAAGGTATGATGAACAATGCCGGCATCTTTAAGGAGCTTTGTATAATGCCTGTGGCATGCTCTAGGCTCCATATATACGGAAGTTCCGGTAAGTACGTATGCTTGTCTGTCCTTGCTGTATTGAAATAATAATGAAGCAAGAAAGGAAGGACAGGGAATCACTCTCGATGAAGAGAATGTCTTTGGTTCTGTAATGATAATTCTTGTGCTGTTCTGTTCATGAATCCGCATTAATGTTCTGTGTATATGAATACAATGATTCTCAGTATCTATGTCTTTCCACTGCAATGCACATAACTCTCCGATCCGGATTCCTGTATACAGAGTTAAAAGAACAGAAAGAGCAAAGGTATCCATGTGCTCATGCAGATATACCTCCAGTGCTCTCTGTTCTTTTAAAGTAAAAACCTGTATCTCTTTTTTATAAGACTTAGGAATATACAGTTTATGTCCTTCACAGTATTCTTTGAGAACACACATCAACAGACTTCTGATATCCATCACTGTCTTCGCTGAAAGTCCTCCTTTATGATCGATTCTTCCGTTCATATGCAGATGCTTGAGATAAGTATTCAGCAGTTCACAAGTAATATCATGAACAGAAAGACTGCCCAGATCAGGAAGAATATGTCTGTATATAAGAAACCTGTATCTTTCATACGTAGATTCTTTTACTTCATCTCTTTTCTCTTGGAGAAATGTACTGAAAATATCTTTTACTGTAATGTTCATATTCTGATATGACCTCCCGGAAAATTTTAACGTTGTGCAGAGCAGAAAAGCCGCATCAGCAGTATGCGAAGTCAGTGGATTGAATATGCAGCAGACCTGAAGATCAGCCCAAAAAAACAGTTATAATCTTTCTCTGATATATTTTCAGGCAGACTGAAACATCAGTTATACATATTAAACATGTTTAATATGTTTTTTAAAAAACAAGCATAAATAAATGACTTTCTTAACTTTTCACGGTTGATCACTGATTAGAATTGGATTAGAATATTCATGTATTGTATAAGCGGAGATCATCAGTTCTCTTGAAGTACTTTACTTCAGGACACCTTCTCCGTCTGATATAAAAGATGGAGGAAGTTTTATGAAAGAATGGAAAACACCATTTGCAGCAATTGAATACTTTGCTGCAAACGAATATGTAGCAGCGTGCGGTGATGGCGGAACAACTTACTATTTCCAATGCAATGCAGGAAATTCAAGAACTCAGTATGCTGTTAAGCTTTCGGATGGTACCTGGCTTGCTGGCCCGGAGGCAAGGAGATGGGCTTATTATCATCCCTGCAATGAAACTCACACTGCAACAGATAACGGCGATTTCATTGATGGCGAAATCTACACTTACCGCGAGTCTGGCTGGGGCTGGAATAAAACATATACTTATACGAAAGTCAGCGATGTTATTGTTTGGACAGATAATGGTACTAATGTTCATTGTACTACAAATCTCAACATGGACAGCTGGGAAACAGCAAAGTCCTGATTTAAGATTCTTATCAAGAATATATACATTGAGATCTTATCACTGCGATAAGATCTTTTTTGTTCGCCGGTCAGCCGGAAACAGCATAGAAAAACGGAGATTTCTCTCCGTTATACGGTCTGTTAAATCAAAGATCTTCTTTCTTTAAGGCAATCTCTTTTGTTCTTTCAGCAATCACTCTTGCCATCTCGCAGAGATATTCAGGTTTCTTTGACATATCTCCCGCTCCTTCTGTATAGCATCCTGCACCGCATACTCTGCAGACCGGCTTGTATTTGCATGTACAGCATTCTGAATACAGACTGAGTTTCTCAGTAAGTACAACAATCTCTCTCCAAGCTGCCATGAAAGGCTTGTCAAGAAGACTGACAGCCGGTTCATTGAACATGCCGCAGGGCATCAGTTCGCCTCTCCAGGTAATCCAGAAACCGGATTTTCCTGCACGGCACGGCAGACCTGAAGTCTTTGCTGAAGGATGGAAAGTCTCCAGCTGATGCTGCATATTCCTGCATACATCCTTCAGTCCGCTGTCACCGTACTGAAGCTGATAAAGTCTTAAATTAGTTTCTACAGCCTGTTCCGGAGTCAGCCTGTGAAAGGATGTATTCTCTCTTCTTACAGGAGGAAACATATAGGACGCTGCTCGTATGACGACTCCGTACTTCCGGGAGATTTCCACAAAAGCAGGCATCTGGTCTGTATTTTCGGGGGTAATCGAAACATTGAAACAGAAAGGAATATTTCTTTCTTTTAACAAGTCAAAAGCATGCATGACCTGTGTAAAGCCATGGGGGTTTCTGCAGAGTCTTCCATATGTTTCATCATCTTTTCCGTAGAGGGTAATATTCAGTCTTCGGCATGGTCTGGATGCCAGAAAATCCGCCATACTCTCGTCAATCATTGTTCCGTTCGTATTAATGGTAATAATAAAGCCCATATCTGTTAAAGCAGTATACAGTTCTCTGAAGGAAGGATAAAGCATCGGTTCTCCGCCTGTTAACAAGAGATACAGAACACCGCTGTCTTTCGCTTCCTGCGCAATCCTCAGCCATTGTTCCAAAGAGAGCATCTTTCCCTTTTTCTCCATTTCTTCCTTGTTCAGACGTACATAACACATTGTACAGTTCATGTTGCACAACGGAAGGAGTTCCATTGTGCCGCCCATAGGAATACGCAGGGCATCACATTTCGCTGCCAGCATATTCTCTACAGGAGTCATCAGATCATAGAGTTCCATATATCACTTATCTCCATACAGATATCTGTAAAGTGTTTCCGGTGCAGAGGGATTCATTGTACAGTACTGCTTTACAACCGTATTCTTCATTACCAGATCACTGAGCAGATCCAGTAATCTTGTTACAGAAGACTCATCCCAGTGATTCACAGTTGATTCTGAATACAGATCCATCACACGTTTTCCCGCTGATTCACATACTACGTAATCATCCGGTGACTGTCTTACTGCAACAACAGCCCTTAAAGGATATTCCTTGTTCTCACACTCTTCCGCACTGCCATGGTACGGATAGCCGCATACACTCCAAATACCGTTCTTTCTGCGTACGACCGCTTTATCTCCATTGATGATTCTGCTGTGATAGTACTTTTCCCAGAGTTTGGCCTGTGTTGTCTTTCCGGTACCGGAAGGAGCGCTGAAGAGGATTGCTTCATTGTTGTACATCATATAAGAATAGTGAAGAATGAATGCATCAGAAGACAGAAGAATCTGTTCCAGGTGAAGAAGGTTCCAGATCCGCAGATTCACATCAGACCACACTTTATCATTGCAGATACAGATATCCAGTTTATGTTCTTCAGGAATATAACAGCTCTGTGCATAAAACGGCCTGTCTGATCGAATGTCCGCATAATATGAGCGGATACTGCAGTGATATCCGTTCAGAATTGTCTGCACTGTTTCAAGACTGCGGTCAGAGTAATCAGTATGCTTCAGTTCATACGGAGCCTTTTCTGCATGGTGAATTGCTGTATGAACGGTCATAGATGGTTCACACGCGCAGCAATCAGCGTTATCCACAAGAAAACGCACTTCTTCCTTATTCAGATCAAGAACATACTCTGATGTAATTTCAAACCGGCATCCGGCAATTTGAAATATATATTGCTTCATCTTCTTCTCCCAACATGAAAGCAGAGATTCATATCATGAACCTCTGCCTGATACATACTATTTATGATTTACAGCTCAGCTGTGATTGTAGAAAGAGACTACAGAGCCTGTAGCGATACCGCCATGCCAGTAATATGTTGTCTGATTCCTGCCGCTGCCAACTGTCTGCATACCATAGTTATTGTATGTAATATTATTGCCGGCACTTTTTGCAGCATTGAGAATAGGCAGAATATCGTTTACATTTCCACCGGTACCCTTATTGGTGTCTCTCCAAAGGAAATAAAGATTTCCATTATATGTGACAAAGCACCAGCCTTCCCCGCTTGAAGCAGGATCTACAACGGAGCCGCAAGTGCTATCAGTAAATATGTTATCGGTTGTTTTCGTTACAACACAAGTGATATCCTGTGCTTCATATACAGTTTGATCACCAGCCCACTGACTGGAACAGTTGCTTGCAACTGCCTGCAGTGCATTAAATCTTTCTACTACCATTTCAGGTTTTGTATAACTTCTCATTTTTTATTCCTCCTGTATTTATCTGTTCTTATTCAGATAAATATCCCATCAGGACAGCATAAATACGTCCACGTATAAATTCTAATAAAGGGATCATCTAACGTCAAGAACTTATTAAACGCATTTAATAAATGTTTTTAATAACTTTTGAAACAACATGTCATTCCGATGTAAATTCTCATTTGTTCAGTAAATTCCGTATATAATATACAGGAAAGGATATCAGGTTTATGAAGTATCAGGCAAAGCCGGGGTTTGTAAAGCGCACGATCGCAGGTGAGACATTGCTTGTTCCTACAGGAGCTGCTACGAGAGAGTTCAACGGAATGATTTCTTTGAATGAGAGTGCTTCTTATCTGTGGGATCTGTTAAAGGATGAGAAGAGCATGGATGAACTCACTGCCGAAATGTGCAAAGAGTTCGACGCCCCCGCAGATGAAATCAGAAGTGACTGCGAAGCGTTCATTGCAAACGGTCTGAAGGAAAATGTAATCAGTGAAAAGTGATGGTCAAGGGGATCATCACTTTTTCATAGATTTGGTTATGAAAACAGCCCGCCTGGTTCAGGGACGGACTGTTTCAATAAAGGATGAGATCAAAGCTGATCGTAAGGTTTTACGGTCACTTCGTGAGTGTCAAAGTGAATGAAGATCTGGTATGCATAGTTGTCTTCACTGGTATCCCAGACTTCTACAAACTTAGGTGATACTTCTACGATGACTTCTGTATCTTCGTGTGAATATCTGTTATAGCTTCCCCAGAGGAATTCCTTGTATTTCTTTTCAAAGACTCTTCCTTCTTCTTCTACGACAAGACCTTTGATTTCCGCTGTTCCTTCGATCTGTACACCGGACCAGCATAATGCAACTTTGTTATTGGCATAGAGCTGCTGCGTCTTGCGGAAGTTCTTGTCTGTCTTGAACCATACTTTCTGATCATAGAACAGACAGCTGACATTACGTACCATGGGATAGTTGTTTTCACAGCTGGCAAGAGCCATGATTTTCCAGTCTCCCAGTTTGTCAAACATGATCTGTACTGCTTCATCAAAGCTTAATTCTTTGTTTACACTGAACTGCATAATGGATCTCCTTTGTATGGTTTCTTTGAAACTTAGTCGAGAATATATCTCTTGATAGGTGCACTGATCTTCTTATAGAGGAAGAATGTCAGGATGGAAGTAACTCCTCTGGATACGAGGTTGAAAGGAATAACGGAGAAGATAACGAATGTAGGAATACTGGAAATGAAGGGGTTTGCGGAATTGCAGATGCCGATGATCTGTTCCCATGTCATACCGTAGAGTCTGATATATGCAGGATAGATCAGGAATACGTTTGTGAAGATCGCAACGATGATGGAAACGACTGTACCGATGAGAAGGCCTGATACGGCACCCTTCTTTGTTCTGTGGGATCTGTAATAGAGAATTGCGGGGAGTACATATGCACAGCTTAAGAGAAAGTTCTGAACTTCTCCTGTAAATGCTGAGGATGTTCCTTTAAGAATCAGAATGAGGAACAGCTTGATGACAATAATCTCTACTGCACCTGCGGGGCCGAGAATGAAACCGCCGATAATTTCAGGCAGTGCTGAGAAGTCAAAGCTTGCGAAAGGTGAGAAGAAAGGAATAGAGAAGCTGAAATACTGCAGGACGAATGCGACTGCACCAAGAATGGCAGCCATTGCAATTGTACGGATTTTCTTGTTTTTCATGATAAACCTCCTGTGAAATCCTGATGCTAGAAACAAAACGCCCAAGGATCCCCCAGGGGATCAAAAAAGTGCACCCATACTCTTCGGGTGCACTGAGATCGATCTTCTTTGATCAAATCTGTCTTTTACCATCCGGACTTTAACCGTCGGTACCGGAATTACACCGGTTCAGCTGCGTATGCAGGTCGTGGACTTTACCACCGGTAGGGAATTACACCCTGCCCCAAAGACGAATTGCTTTTAACAAAAACAATACTAGTCTTATGAATCCTGCCTGTCAACTGATTCGCCTGTTCATAACTGTTCTTTTTGTTTTTTGCTTTGAAAGACTGAAACAATCTCTCTCCGAATGTACATGCACGGGACCTTTTGACGTAGAATAGTGTCATGAAATTTACAGTGAAATATATCAGTGACAGTGATCTTGCCGAAGCTGTCCGCGTAGAACAGGAAACAATGGGCAATTATACGTATCTGAAGGATGCATACGAACTCTACAAACATACTCCCGGTGCTATGGTGGGGATCTGTGATGGTGAGCATATGGCAGGCATCGGCCGGTTCACCGTACTTCCGGACAATACCGGATGGCTGGAATGTCTTCGTGTTTCTCCTGAATATCAGCATATGGGTGCAGGAAAAATGATCTATGAAGAGTACCTGAAGCTTGCTGAAAAATACCATTGTACCTCTATGGCAATGTATACAGGCATGAAGAATATAAAGAGTTCTTCTCTTGCTGAGAAGTATGGTTTATATACAGTTCAGGTATTCCATGGCTTTCATATTCCCGCAGAGATGTGTGCTTGTACTCCTTTCCGGAGACTGACACCGGATGAAGCAGAAGTTCTGATGCAGTATAAAGAGAAGTATCATGACTATCTCTCCGTCTCCCGCACATTCTATCATTTCAACAAAGAGAATATACGTTCTTTTGCGGCAGAGGGAATGGTTTACGGTGATGAAGAAAGCGGTTCTCTGGTCATTGCAGGAGCACGTTTTCAGCATTACAAGACACTGCATGCTGCTCTTATGGAAGGGAATACTGAGAAATGTCTTTCTTTTCTTAAAACACTTGCATATATTCAGGGAATCCATGATATTACGTTTACCATTGCATCCCCCTGTTCGTTGGAAGATGTGCTGAAGGAATACGGAGCTTCGATGGATTCTGCAGAAATTATCGTAAAAGAAAAAAAATTCTGATCTGCCGAGTATTGTCAATGGTATTTGTAACTTTTTTTAATTTGGGCATAAAAAACAGCCATACCGTTTTAAGGGTATGGCCGCTAATAGGTTAATGTCTCTTATATTGATTGCATGCTTCTTCTAATCGCTCAAAATCATTACAGCGCTTAGCCAATGCTGTGGAATTTCCATTCTGTACTTTGTGACTATAGAGTGTCACTGCATTCTTTCTGATTTTTTTCCTGAATAGACTTGATATATCGATATTCCTGTAACAGCAGCGCCTTGTATTTTGGATTTCGCTCTTTCGAAATATCAACATACGAGTAAACGCCTTTCGGAACCGGGAACATGTTATTCAGGTTAATGACAGCATAAGCTTTGATTTTCAAAAAATCCAATGACTCCTGCATATGTTTATGTTTCTCTTTGAAGGAAGACAACGGAGCAAAGTATTCATGTCCATTTACAATCAGGAGCACACCAATGTATTTCCGAGTGTTTTGCTGCCCTGGCTTTTTATTTTGAAAAAGATGTGGTGCTATAGGCAGAAGGTAATCAATATAAGCCTCATCTATTTCGTATAACTTGATATTATCCATTCCTGCTTCTCCAAATATATTGCAACAGGATCCGCATCAACGCTTCCTGTAATCAGTATTATATAAAGCGAGGGGCTAGACCGAAGTCCGCCCCTGCTGTTACGATCGCATTTGAGAGCAGCGAAACGCTCACTGTTAAGTTCTTGATTAGAGCCAAGAGAAGCTCGCTAATAAATTCTCACTTACGCTGACGCGTCCTTTCGGTAGGGCTGAGATACACCCGCTACATATGATATACTCTGAAGCCAGCCTATTGTCAATTAACGATTTCCATATCAAACTCTCTGATCTTGCTCAAGAAGTCATTCATATAGCCATAAAGTTCATCATGCCGGTCTTGTAATTCTTTAACTGCTTTTTCGTTCAGACTATGCGTTAATGAGTCACGCAATTTTTTTACTGAACGGCTTCCGATTTTCTCCTCAGCTCCAAACAGGTGTGTCAGTAAATTTTTATCAAAATCGTAACCAGCATAATTTAAAGCATGCGGAGCTTCAACCATACTGACGGTCAGGTGATCTTTGTACTTTCCGGTTTTATTAAATTGATGATCTTCAAGAATTACCTTATACACAATCTCACACATAGAAAAATGACTGCGACAACACCCTGGAAAAGTCTGTCACAGTCATGCCAAGAAAGGCTCTTTTATGACAATTCGGTTTCTTCCTTCTTGCAAGGAATCAGCGGATATTGTTTCTGCAGACAGCCTGCAGAAACTCTATGACATTTATGCAATTGATGCTGTGCATCACTGCAAATGTCCTTTCTGTGATACAGAATCTCTCCAGGACATCCGCGCTGCGACTGCGAAAAGTCGGATATCAAAGGGTATGTAAAGAAAACCATTACCCACTCTGTTCTCTCCGACAGAAAGTGCCTGTTCTCTTATCATGCACGACGATACATCTGTCCCTTATGCGGAAGAACCTGCTATGAATTCAATCCGTTCTGTTTCAAATCCCAGAAGATTTCTGCTCTTACTGTTCAGAATGTTCTCAAGGATCTTAAAAAGCACAACGAAACCTTCTCTTCCGTCGCTTCCCGCTACTTCATCTCTCCTGCCAGTGCCGTTTCCATATTCGATTCGCATGTAATACAGAAATGAAATTCTCTGCCTCAATACATGTCATGGGATGAGTGCTATGCATTTCATTCTCAGAAATATAACTCGAAATACGTATGTATGTTTCTTGATTACAGTACTGCCGATCCGGTTGATATCCTTCCCTCGTGAAAGCAGGAATACCTTCCTCTGTTCGATCCCAACCGTCAGAGAAAGAAGAATATGCGTCTGAACACGTATCTCAACTACTACGACATCCGGGAAAGGATTCTGTCGATCTCTGAATCCGGAACCTATGAACTGAGAGAAGCATGGCTGATGAAGGAAGCCTTCATCAGCTTCTATGACAACAATACTGCAGAGACTGCAGAAGAAGCTCTCAGCACTCTCATTTCCAGTTATGCTCAGTCCACTGTCTATGAGATCCGTCAGTTCGCAAGAACACTGAAGAAATGGAAGACCGAGATTATCAATTCCTTTATTATCGTATTCACTGACTATAGAACCAGCAAGGATACAGGCCAGGTGATGTTATCCGAAAGAAAACTGAATAACGGTCTTATGGAAAACAGAAACTCCATCCTCAAGATCATCAAGAAGAACGCCAACGGCTATCCAAACTGGGAACGTTTCCGCAACAGATGTCTGTATGTTCTCAGAAAGGATGCCGTTCCTCTGCTTAATCCGATTAACAGGAGTAAACAGCGATGACTGCAGCACAATTCGATACAGCATTCTGTCTTCCCAGAGAAGACAGTCCCTTCAGATAACATAAAAGAGAACATTCGTAATGTGCCCGGCACGCTTCAGAATGTTCTCTTTTCCTTTACTTCGATTGAAAAATCGCCGGATTTCCCGGCGGTTGATCATACCTTTAAACCTCTTTGGGGTGTTTTATCATCCCCAGACTTCTTTAAAGCATGTTTTGGCACTTTTCCCAACTAATTTTGGAGCGCCGCTATTTCATCCGGGATTTTGTTAATCTGTATCAAAGTTCACTGAATTCCAGAAGATTCAGGGCATCAATACGTTCATTGAGTTCACTTTGCTGATCTTCAAAGAGAAGCTGTTTATTATACTCATAGTACTTCGCACAGCCATGTGCATAAATGTATCTTGACATCTTTTTACGGATGGTCAGTTCACTTACCAGAATCAGCATCTCCTGTCCGCTGCCGAAAGCTTCTTCAAAGAAAGCAAATACATTCTCCAGTGATTTCTGCGCTGTATGGTCCATGTGTTTCAGTGCATTGATCTTGTCTGAAAGAAGTGCTTTGATCACGCTGTATTCATTTCCCTGAAGTTTCAGTGCACTCTGTATTTCTTCATACAGTTCCATCATGAACAGGGCATGAGAGACATGATCTTCGGTATCCGTTGCTTTGGTGAGTCTCTGGTATTCTGTAATTCTTTCACTGACAGCATCAAGATAGCTTCCCTGCATTGTCCTGATTTCAGGAATGACTGCTTTCAGTGTATCTTCTGCTTCAACAGTGCATGATACAGTATCATCAAGAGAAGAAAGAATCAAAGAGATCAAAGAAAGTCTTTCATCAAACTTTGCATTGCTTGCACGCAGGATAATCTCCTGTGAAGCAGTGCCGTCCAGAATTGCATTTACCTGATAATCACTCTGATACTTGCAATAGAGAGAATAGTAGTTGGAGAAGTCTTTGGCAATTTCTTCATCCTGGAGATACTGGGAGATCAGATTGCTGTCTGCTGTTATGTGATTCTCTTCATACAGTTCAATCATTGTACTGAGATCATCCCATGCTCTTGCCGTGACGAAATTCTTTCCGTCGACGGTTGTCGTAATGCGGTAGAAGTTCTGCGGCTTTACAGACAAGTAGGAAAGAACTGACGGATGTACTCCTGTATTGACAGCATATTCTTTCCAGATTTCAAAATCCGGATCTACTTCAATCTTCTTCAGACGGTCGAGCATGGCAATATCAAATTCTCTTACACTGTCATTGTATTCCGGAGGATTTCCTGCTGTTACAACGATCCAGCCTTCCGGAACGGAATGTCTGCCGAAGGTCTTGTACTGCAGAAACTGCAGCATGCTCGGGGCAAGTGTTTCGGATACACAGTTGATTTCATCCAGGAAAAGGATTCCCTGTTTTTTTCCTGTCTTTTCCATTTCATCATAAACAGATGAAATGATTTCACTCATGGTATATTCAGATACACTGTATTCCTCTCCCCCATACTCTTTCTGTACGATAAAAGGAAGACCAAGTGCACTTTGTCTTGTATGGTGAGTCATGGAATAAGAAACATAAGCCAGATTCAGTTCCTGTGCAATCTGTTCCATGATTGCTGTCTTGCCGATGCCGGGTGCACCGACCAGGAAGACAGGTCTTTGTTTAGATACCGGAATACGATAACGGCCATGTGCATCCTTTGTACTGTATGCAATAATTGCATTTTTAATCTGTATCTTTGCCTGATTGATGTTCATATTTCATATCTCCTTCCAGTACATATTTGATTGCCCATGGCGGTACGGTAATATTCTTGTTTCCTTCCGGGAACAGGAAAGCTGCGGAATATGCCGGCTTTTTCTTCGGGTATACGCCATCTCCGTCAGTAAAGTACAGCAGTCCGCCGAAATCACGGAATACCTTCTTCTCGATCTGTTCATCACAGTAATTGAAGACAGGACGGAAGTCTGTTCCTCCCAGTCCCTTGATTTCCAGATGTTCAATATAATCAGTGAATTCCTGCGGTGTCCGGACGATTGCTGTTTCCTGAATCTTCATATCACACTGGAGGATATGAATGTTGAAGTGTGAGAAGAAGTTGTTTCTTTCCTGAAACAGATCATATGTTTTCTGAAGAAAGCCTTGTACTACTTCTCCTTGTACAGATCCTGATGTATCGATGGCAATAACAAGTTCCTTGATATTATGAACTTCTTTGTATTCCAGAGGTTCGATCAGAGGAAGATTGCCGTATACACGCAATCCGTAGGTATAGAAGATGTTGTCAAACTCATCATCGTTGATCATGACTTTCTCACCGGTACGCATGAATTTTCTCAGAAATGTACCATAATCATATTTTTCATGATGAAGCTGTTCAAGAGACTGTACCAGTGTTTCCAGCTTGTCACCGTATTCTTTGGAGAATGTTTCAAGATCTGTTTCTATCTTTTCTGAGATTTCCTTCCAGTCCTTCAGCTTGTTTCTGATCTGTTCAATCTCTGCTTCCTGATCTTCAGTATCTCCTTCTCCATCTTTTCTTTCTCCGGTGTCGTGGGACGCTTTGGAGAAATGGTTAGTACCGGCATTAGCGGAATCATCTTTCACTTCATCACCGAACAGTTCGTCTCGTGAACCGGTTACGTTACGGATCTGATACCAGCATTCATGATTGTCATAACGGAAGAGCTGGGTCAGAAGCTTTACGGTATCTTTCTCTGCATTGTCATCAAGATAGTGATAGATCTTCTGTGCTGTTAATACAGGAATCTTTTGCTTGAGCTTGTCGATCTCTCTTTGTCTTTCTTCCGCCTGCGCTGTTTCCATGCACTCCAGATGAATCTCCTGGATTACGCTTTCTACAGCAATATCGCAGGCAAGATCCCAGAGAGACATTTTATGATTCTGAGCAAAATAAGCATGCTGAAAGATGGAATGCATCACGATATGGAAATATCCTCTGGTCAGTTCTTCCGGATGGTTCCGGAAAGTCTTGATTACAGCAATGGGCGGGTAATGGAAATACAAACCGTCACATCTGTACTCAAGAGAATCTCCTGCAAAGATGTACTGATCCAGGGCGATATCCATAAAACGCAGATGCAGTGTCAGCTGTGCAATGACATTTCTGTATATTTCTTCACTGATCTCCTGCAGTTCATCTTTCATAACAGCTCTTTCTAAAGTAAATCAAATAAGTCATCTATACTGCGGGTATTTCTTCTGTCCAGCAGTTTTGCACGTTCTTCGCGGTCTGTAATAAGGTCCAGATATGCTTCTGTATCCTCTGTCTGAATCAGATCATGATCCAGTGCACAGTTTAATGCATCCCACCGGTGATCACTGACAATCTTATCCAGCAGTTCTGTTTTATGCTCTATGATCCAGCTGTCATAGTTTATGATACTGTTTCTGTATGTTTCCAGGTAATTCACACCAAGAACACACTGCGCCTGCGGCTTCCACATCTTCAGATCAACATTCGGGAGATATGAATGATACAGTTTATAGTTTTCTTCATTCTTTCCGTTCCATCTGTGATTGACACCAAAGTTCCAGTTCATATTCCAGTTGTTATCCAGCATCTCCGCTTTGATCAGCTGTTTTCCTTCTGCTTCTATTGAAAGACGGCTGCGGGTTTCGAAGGCTCCTTTGCCGATCTTTTCAACTGATGCAGGAATATTGACATATTTCAGTGACTCGCAGTTAAAGAAGACATTGTCTCCGATTTCCTTAAGCATGGAAGGAAGATGAATTTCCTGCAGCGCCGTACAGTCGTCGAAGACATTTGGTTCAAGAACTTTCAGCCAGCCCGGAAGCTGTATCCTCTGCAATGAATGACACTGTTCAAAACATGCACGGTTCAGTCGCGCAAGAGCAGCCGGGAGGATCACTTCCTCCAGTTTTCCGCATTGATAGAAAGTGATTTTCGGTACAGCGGACAGACGTGCGGGCATCTTCACTTTGCGCAAAGAAACGCATCTTGAAAAGATTGCACTTCCCATATAATAAACAGAATCCGGCAGATCTGCTTCCTCAAGGCTTTCACAGTTATAAAATGCATAAGAACCGATTTCTTTTATATGATCATTCATATGTACAATCTTCAGTTTTCTTGCATTGTAGAATGCGGAATCTGCGATTATGTCCACTTCTTCCGGAAGTATGACTTCTTCATCCTCGCCTTCGTATTTGATTAATGTATTCTTTTCGATCTTAAATGTCATATCTGTCTGCTTTATCAGGAAAAAGCCGGGAGATGATTCCCCTCCCGGCTTTGTTTTATGTTTCTTACTTGCCGTTGATCATAAGATCCATGACTACGGGGTCTTTGCTTGCTACGCCTGCTGCTTCGAGTTCAGCGATCTTATCAGCGAACTGAGGCAGATATTTCTTGTGAGCGACAAGCAGTTCATCCAGTACTGTCTGGGCAATATGACCATGTTCAACCTGAGGGTTCATTTCAAATGCAGCAAGGGCAAGACCATAGTTTCCTGTGATCGCTGCTTCGATTGTACATTCCTCCATAGCTTTCATCATCTGTACCCATCCTCTTTCGGAGGCATTGAACTTGCCCCATGTCAGAGGAATCGGACCCTGGCCGGTGATGATGCATGAAATTTCAACAATTGCATCGTAAGGCAGATCTGCAATTGCACCGTTGTTCTGTGTAGATACAACCATATGTGTTCTCTTGTCATTGTAAATAGAACTGATGCATTCGCATGCTGCATCGGAGTAATGAGCACCGCCGCGCTTGGACAGCTGTTCCGGCTTGTAGTTCAGATTAGGATCTTTATACAGTTCAAACAGCTCTGCTTCTGTTACTTTTACCTGCTGTGCACGTGTGCCGACTGTATTGAATTCTTCAATGGCATGTTTCAGCATTTCATCATGCATGTAGTAATAGCGATGGTATCCGCAGGGAATCAGCTGAATCTGTTTCAGATGATCTTTCAGGAATTTGCATTCAAAGATATTTGCAGGTGTACCGTCATCCACATTAGGATCATACATATTATCAATAAGCTTGTCTGTCAGGTCATTGCCGTACTGGTCAGTAACTTTATGCCAGTGGAAATGGTTCAGACCGGCAAAACGGTGAATGCATTCTCTTTCTGTAAGGCCGAACTGAGGAGGTTCCTTCATCAGTGCACCAACCGGCACATTGCAAAGACCAACTGTCTTCTTCCATCCGCCCCATTTGATCGCTGCTTCCGTATTCATGCCGGAAGGGTTTGTAAAGTTGATCAGCCATGCATCAGGGCAAAGTTCCTTCATATCTTCGATCAGTCCGAGGATGACCGGAATTGTACGGAAAGCCTTGAACATACCGCCGGCGCCGTTTGTCTCCTGACCGAGCATGCCATGAGACAGCGGAATACGTTCATCTTTGATACGTGCATCAAGGAGACCGACACGGAACTGTGTTGTAACGAAGTCAGCTCCGGGCAGAGCTTCACGACGGTTCAGTGTAAGATGTACTTTTACGCCATAAGGTGTAGCGTCCCACATACGCTGTGCCATTGCACCGACGATTTCGAGCTTTTCTCTTCCATCTTCGATGTCACAAAGCCAGATTTCGCGAATAGGGAGTTCGTCATAACGCTTGATGAATCCTTCCATCAGTTCGGGAGTATAAGAACTGCCGCCGCCGATGGTTACGATCTTTACGGGTTTCTTTTCCATTATTATGTCCTCTTTCTTTATGTTACTTTTATTATATCTTTATGAACGCGTTTATGCATTGAAACTGATTGATTCTGCTGATCTTTTTTTGCTGATATACAAAAAAGAGGACATCTTGTCTCGTGACGGATTTCCTCTTTGCAAATTTCATCAGATATTTTTTCTGAATTTATATAAGTTCTTCGAGCTGCAGTCTGTGCAGCATTCTGCACTGCTGAATCGTGATCTCCTTCAGTTTTACATTCTGTTTCACTCCTTCAAGGGTATTCCCTTCACTTTGTATATTCATGCGAAGTCAGGAATTTCCTTCTCAGGGAACGAAAATCATTCATATCCGGAGACATAATAAAAGAAGTGCAGAAGCACTTCTTGAAAAGAATTACTTTGTGACTGTTTCGTTGAGTACACGTACTGCAGGAGCCTGAACATTGTTGTATGCAAATGCATCAGCGACACCCTGTTTCAGATCAAAGTAAACATCCCAGTAATCTTCAGACTTTACCCATGCACGGATTGTATAAACAGCAGATGTATCCGTACCTCCGCTGAGTCTTGCAAAAGGTGCAGGATCCTTCATTACTTTTTCATCTGCCATCATAACACCCTGCAGCAGGTTGATGATCTTGTCCTGAGCTTCACTCTTTGCGCATGAGAAGTCGAGGTCTACTCTGCGCGTTGCTTCAGCAGAGCAGTTTGTGATATTTGCATTCATCAGTGTGCCGTTAGGAACTGTGATTCTCTTGTTGTCGACCGTTGTCAGTACTGTATAGAACATTGTAACTTCCTTGACAGATCCTTCAGCACCGCCGCCGGTGATGTAATCACCAACTTTGAAAGGTTTGAATACCATTAACATGATACCGCCTGCCAGATTGGACAGAGCGCCCTGCAGAGACATACCTACAGCCAGACCGCCGGAAGCGAGTACTGTAACAACAGATGCCATCGGTACACCGAGAATACCGATAATAGATACTACCAATACTACATAGAGAACGCCTTTGAGTGCACTGAGTGCAAATGTAGATACTGTCTCATCGAGAGAAGCGAATCCTTTTGTCTTTTTGATTGTCTTTGTAACAGTACTGATGACTGACTTGCCGATAAAGTAAACCAGAACAGCAAGAATCAGCTTTGAACCAGCATTTACACAAAGATCAGCCAAGCTTGAAAGCATTTTTTCCATCTTTAAATCTCCTTTTAAAATCAACGACTACTCTATCACTATTCATACAAAATATCATTATGAAAACTGTGTTATTTTCCTTAAACATAATATACCTGCAAGGTATCCAGACATACTGCAGCGAGTCTCAGTCCGTATCCGCAGCCGCAGTCTGTCGCAATGTGGTGGTTCCGGAACAGAACATCATCCTGATGTTCCTCTGATGTTTCTATACCGTATCTTCTGCGAATCTCCCGTACCGGAAGATGACCTGTCACAAGATAACAGTCATCGAAGTAACATTTGTCGTAATCACATGTTTCAAAGATCAGATCGGAAATATCACAATGATCAATGTCAAAATCTTCTTTGAAGTTTTTTAAACCGGCATGTACAAGAAGATATTTTCTTCCGCCTGCATATACTTCTTCATACAGGGAGAAGTCATTCAGATAATCAAGGATATCTTCCTTTTCTTCTTTGGACAGTGCTGCAAACTCCTTAATCGAAGTATCCCCTCCAACTGCAATCCACTGCGTCAAAGCATCTATTTTATCAGATGTAAAAGATGATAAAGAATCATCGGTAATTTCCTGCAGAAGCCACGGCAGGGCATTTAAAGCCATATATTCGTGATTACCCGCAATCGGAATCACATTGCTGCGCATCATCATGTCCTGCAGAATCTTCATTCCATGTTCTCCTCTGTCTATGACATCACCAAGGACATACAGTTCATCATCGGGCCCGAAAGAGATCTTCTTCAGAAGTTCCGTATAACGGTCATAATGACCGTGAATATCGCTGATTACATATTTCATGTATATTCCTCCGCAGGAATGTATATACATGAATTCCTGTCAATTCATAAGACTTGTATTGTGAAAATAGTCTGCTTGTAAAAAAAGCATCTCCTTCCGGAAATGCTCTTCTTTGTTATTTTGTATTGATCTTCCAGGATTCCATAAAGTCTCTTGCGACTTCATAATCTCCTTCTTTGTTTCTGAGGATAACCTTCGGCATTGTCCGGCTGAGGAACAGATACATTCCTTCCGTAACGGAATATGCACCGATATTCTTGAAGCATAGAAGGTCTCCTCTTTGCAGACCGGTGAACTGTATTCCTCTGACAAGAATATCATTGGTGGTACATAAGCTTCCGCAAAGACACCATTCCTTTGTTTCAGTATCTTCACTTTCCGTAATACGTTCTATGACCGGGCATTTCATTCCCATCATGCCGCCGTAATAGCTGACATGATTAATACCGCCGTCCACAATCGCATAGCTGACGCCCTTTGTTGATTTGGTATCCATGACTTTTGTGATATATGTACCGCATTCCGCTGCATAGAAACGCCCCATTTCAATTGTGAGATCCGCAAACTCACTCACTGCCGCAAGATCATCCGCAATCTCTCTGAGAGGTTTCAGAGTATCACTGTAGTCTTCATCAGCGAACATCGGAACATAGCAGCCGGGCCCATATTCAAGAACTTCCGGTTTAAAATGATGTTCACTTTCAAGTTCATTCCAGAATTCTTTCAGCATCGCCAGCTCTTTCTGCATTTTCGCTGCTTTATGACGCTGAGTCCCGGCAAAATAATGAATACCTTTTACTTCTGTATTGGGATAGAGTTCAGGATGATCAATGATCATGAACAGATCATCTTTGGACATTCCGAACTGCGAGCCAGCACTGAGTCGCGGATATACTTTCGCAATTTTATTCTGCCGTACAGCTTCTGCAGAAATCAGTTCCATATGCAGCAAAGATTCGGCTGTAAAAATATCAACATTGTAAGTCATCGCTTCACGGATATCCGCTTCAGTTTTATTCACTCCCGAGTACAGAATTTTCTCAGGTGCAACATTTAAATGCTCGCAGACTGCCAGTTCTCCGGGACTGCAGACTTCAAGATGATCCACGAGTCTTTCCATACACGATACAAGAAACGGGTTTGCCTTGATGGAATAACAGATATGAAACCTTCCATCTGCAATTCTTCTGATTTCGCTGACACGCTTTTCAAGCGATTCCAAATCAAATACATATACAGGTGTCCCGAAGTCATTTGCAATCTTTCTGCATTCTTCCGTTTTCATCGTACACCTCCGATCTCCTTCAGCACATTACGGTCAATTTTCCCGTTTTTTGTCATAGGCATTTCATCAACGTGGTAAATCTTATTCGGAAGCATAAATGTCGGCAGTGTCTTTTTCAGTTCATTGCTCAGATCAGGATTTTCCGTGCCGGTGTAGAAGCAGAGAATTCTCTTTTTCTTCTCATCATAGATACAGCAGACTCTGGAAATACCTTCCGTTTCAAGCACTTTAGCCTCGATTTCTCCAAGTTCAATACGATGGCCGAGATGCTTGATCTGGAAATCTTTTCTGGATACATATACAAGATTGCCGTCAGGCAGGTATTCAGCCAGATCACCGGTTCTGTAGATCCTTTCCGGATATACATGATTAAGAGGATTCTGTGTAAATACAGCGGATGTGCGCTCGGGGTCTTTGAAATAGCCTAAAGCCAGACACGTTCCGGCGACGCATACTTCACCGGGAATACCGGGTTCAGTGACTTCATGGTTTTCATCATCCAGCAGGAAAACTTTCTCATTGTCAAAGGCGCGGCCGATGGGAAACTTTTCATGCTTTGCGTATACCCTGTCTTCAAGAACGTAATATGTACAGTTGCATGTAATCTCAGTCGGACCGTAAAGATTAACAAAAGTAGCCCAGGGCAGCTTTTTCTTCCATATATTGTACTGTTTTACAGGCATTACTTCTCCGGAGAACATAACAAGACGAATCCGTCCCGGAAGTCTGTAATCAAAGCCTCCCATAATAGAAACGAAGCACATCGCTGAGACAGCCCAGATCAGCACAGTTACATGATGGTTGCAAAGGAAGTCCATCAGTTTTACAGGATAGCTGAAATAAGCGGTAGGTATAATAACAACTTCTGCGCCGGTATAAAGTCCGGTGAATATATCTTTAACAGATACATCAAAGTCAAAAGGTGCCTGATTTCCGAGTACATCGTTCTCTTTAATTCCAAAACGATCATCAAGTACAGGTATAAAATCGATGACACTTCTATGGCAGACAGCAACACCTTTAGGCGTACCGGTAGAACCACTGGTAAAATTAACATACAGCGGGTCAGTATCCTGAGCATGAGTACGAATAAGGTTCAACCGGTCATTATTAATCACACCGCTCTCCAGAATATCCTCAATAACGAATATGAGAATATTTCTTTCGCCGAAAAGTTCTTCCGCTTTCATCTTGTTAGTGCGGTCAGTAATAATGACTTTTGACTCGAGTACATCAAGTACTCCGTTCAATCGTTCCTTCGGGTGACGGAAATCCATTAAAGAGTAAAAACCGCCGGCATAAACCGCTCCAAACATACCGCATAAAGCATTAACGCCTTCATTCAGATAAAATGAAACAGCATCTCTCTGTTTTATATAATCAGACAAAAAGGTTCCGGCAACTCGTGACTTCCATAGAAGTTCTTCAAAAGATATAGATTTTTCAGGATCTGTAAAAGCCTTTTTATCCGGATATTTTCTCGCTGAATCTTCAAGCCATTGCAAAACATTTTTAATCATACTAAATACCACCTTCCCAATAAAACAATTGTACTCCTTTAACATCTTAGAATTACTTAAATTGTTTTAAGTATCAGTAAGATGTTGCTGAAGGGGGAGGGAAAAGAAAAAAGAGGATTGCTCCTCTTTGTCTGAACCG
>R19__coassemble_181_pt1 | contig 34823 bp, 27 predicted proteins | sample R19__metabat2_low_PE_032 | metagenome-assembled genome bin R19 | reverse complement strand
AAATACTGCTTTGCATTTGCTGTATCGTAAGTTGTTGTTCTGTTGTAAGTCTGTGTAATTGTACTGTAAGGCATAATCTTTATTCTCCTTTGTTTTCACAGACAAAATTATATTCATGATGTATGACAGATGCATGACAAATATTAAAAAATAATACTATTTGCATCATTTTTTTATCATGATTATCCCGCAGTTAACTGTGTTGTGTGTCGTAAAGGATACTGCGAACGAATATGAATAAAAAAGGCATAAGCTTACGACCTTATGCCTTCAGATACTTATTGTTTCAGCTAATCGAATACATCTTACATAAAGGAACTGCAGGGTTGCCATGGGATAATTGATCACCGATCGTAAAAACTGCATCAGCCTTCTGCCATTGTGTTTCCTGAATGATTCAATTGCACAGGCAGGCGATTGCAGATATGCGCAGGATATCCGATCTTCTTCAAGCCTCTGTAACTGACTGCGGCGTGTATCTTCAGAAAATCAGCAGTGCAATGTGATAGACAATACAGGAAATGATCAGTGAAAAAGCAGTGTAGAAGACACCGATCTTTGCTGTCCACTTCACAGAATGTACCTCTCTGGCCGTTGCTGCAAGCGCACTGACGCAGGGCATGTTGAAACTGATGGCAAAGATGAATGCCAGACCTTCTGCTTTGGTAAAGTTAGCTGAAAGAATTTCTGAAACAGCAGCACCGCTTCCGGCCGTCTTGGCACCGAATGTTGAAGTAACCAGATCTCCGCCTGTACTGTAAAGTGTATTCAGCACACCAAGCAGAGATTCCTTTGAAATCGCGGATGCACAATAAGCAAGGAATGCCTGCCACTTGAGACCGAAGAATTTCGTAACCGGTTCAATTGCTGTACCGAATCTAAAGAGAAGACTGCTTTCGCTGTTTCCGCCAAAGCCGTAAATCAGTACAAAGAATACAATGGAAACAATACTGATCACGCGAAGAGCTCTGATAAAGATACTGAATGTCTGCCGGAATGTTACATAAGCAATATTCCTGAAATCAGGTTTGTGATAAGGTGGAAGTTCCATGATCAGCCCGGTACGCTCTCCTTCCGGAGCAAGCGAATTTCCGAATACTTTATAGACAACCCACATCAGGAAAAACATAAAGAGAAAGACAGCAGCGATCACAAGGAATCCGCCTGTTCCGCCGAACAGTGCTATGGCAATCGTAGGAACAACTGACAAGGTCGCTGCACAAGGTACAGCCCAGCACATTGCAATCGCAAGTACTCTCTGTCCCCAGTTGTCTACAACTCTTGTTCCTGTTGCACCGGCAATCGTACATCCCAGTCCCATAAAAAACGGCATGATTGTTTTGCCCTGCAGTCCCACTTTTTGCATCGTATGGTCAAACAGGAAAGACAGACGCGCAAGATAACCGGACTCTTCCATCAGATTAAAGCCCAGTGTGATGCCAAGTACAAAGGAAGCCATCATAACAGCAAAGTACAATACATTCATAAGCACATCACAGATCAATGAAATCAGAAGAGGATGTACAGATAATGAAGTCAGGACTGACCGCAGCAGTCCCTGTACAGCACTGATCACTGCAGAGGCAATACCGCTGACAACTCCCGAGAAGATCATTGCCAGAAGAAATACAGCAATGACAATACCGAAAGCGAGCAGTTTTCCTTTTACCGGTGAAAGAGCAGTTCTGTCAAATCCGGTAAACGCACTTTCTGCTGATTTTGTATGTGATATAACATCACTTAATACATCATCAATCCATCTGATCTTTTCATCAGCTGTACTCATCGATTCCGCCTTCAGTACAGGTTTTTCACCCAGACCTTTACGAATCATGGCATAAAGCTTCTCATAGTCCTTTTTTCTGATCGCTGACATCGAAACAACGGGAATACCCAGCTTTTCCGAAAGCTTTTCTGCATCGATATCAATCCCCTGGCCCTTTGCCACATCCATCATATTCAGAACAAGAACTGCCGGTACTTTCTGTCCGGCAAAATCAGCCAGCATGTAAAGACTTCTTTTGAGCTGTGAAGCATCTGCCATCACCAGCACCAGATCCGCATTTCCGGAAGATATGTAATTGCCGGTGATGATTTCCTCATCCGATCCGGCGGAAAGTGAATAACTTCCCGGAAGATCCGCGAGAATCATACGCTGTCCGTCGATCCGGAATTCGCCTTCTTTCTGATCTACCGTTTTGCCTGGCCAGTTGCCTACATGCTGATGGGAACCGGTTATCATATTGAAGATGGTGGACTTGCCGGAATTCGGCTGGCCGAGAAGTGCGATGACAGGTGTGCTGCTGTCTGTTTTATACGTACTGCTGCTCCCGTGGAATGTGCAGCTGTTCTTTGAACCGCATGCTTCACAATTACTCATTTTCAATACCTCCGATCATGATCTTTTTACTTTCCTGTCGCCCGATGGCAATTAACGTATCTCTGGCAAAAACAAGAACCGGCTGATTCTTCAGGTTCTGACAGATTTCAAGAACCCCTCCGGGCATCAGCCCCATGGATGAAACTCTGTTCTTAAGCCTTTCTTCGTCAGCGATTGCAATAATGACATATCTGCATCCTGCTTTTCCCTCCGACAAGGTGATGTTTTTCATGCTCTATCCTCCCGTGCTGTTTATAGTTTGTGATATCTAACCATTCAAAATATACTTGTTTGCTTCAAATCCTTCAAATCCGATTCATTATTTTGAATCCATTCAGCAATGAGTTTCTTCTTGTTTTCTTGAAACATGTTTTCTCCTTTTTATAATAAAGACATGAATTATGAAAACATGCACAGGCAGATGGAACTGGACCATGACAGTCTGATTGATCTTTACATGCTTGATCAGGGTATATACATGGCATTCAACCGTATCTACACAGGAAGTGCAGAAAAAAGTGACAGCAGCTTATACGACCTGACCATCAATTTCAGTATCAAGGGAAGATGTGATGTCACACTGAAAAGCGGCAAATATGCCATTGTAAAGGAAAATCATCTGTCCATCAGCACTTCTGCACCGGATAAAGATTTCTACTTTCCCGGAAACCTTTATGAAGGAATCCAGCTTTATATTGACTGCTCCGTTCAGCAGATCAGGAACGGAGAGGATTTCTTTTCTATGCTCGGTGTTTCCCCTTTTTCATTCAAACATCTCTTCTGCGAAAACAACGGAGGTCTCTACATTGCTTCTTTAAGTGATGATATGATGCCTGATATTCGATCCATTTGGGAAATGCGCGATGATCCCGATCTTCCGATGATCCGGTATCTTCTGGTTTCTCTCTTTCATAAGATACTAAAACTGCCGGAAAAGAGTGAGAATGAAGCTTTCTTTACAAGATCTCAGATTGCGATTGTAAAGGAAGCAGAAAAGATCATCCTCAGTGACTTGTCAAAAAAGCATTCCGCAAAAGAAATGGCAGAATACTTCGGTGTCAGTGAAAGCAGTTTTAAATTATATGTAAAAGGAATCCTGGGAGAAAGCTATCTTCCCTATTTCAGACGCAAGCGTATGGAGAAAGCAGCGGAACTGCTGGAATCCACAAACCTGAAAGTCATTGAAATTGCCAGCAATGTCGGATATGACAATCAGGGAAAGTTTGCAAAAGTATTCGCAGACTTCTATGGTGTTTCTCCTCTTGAGTACAGAAGACTTTCCAAATAAACGAACACCCGTACTGCTTTTACTGCAGCACGGGTTTCTTTTCTGTTATGTTCCTTATTTCTCCGCATCGTCATATTCTCCGGCAAGATCTCTGAACAGCTCAAAGCTGAAAGGAAATGCATTGTCTCCTTCATATACTGCCGGTTTATGATTACCGATGTATTCAATCACAATCCGCCATTGTGTACCATCACAGATGTACTGTTGTTCGTAATGATGTTTCCATTCACCGATCCGGATCTTTCGAAGCTGATTCAGAAACTCCTCCTTGCTCATACTGATCTGCTCTTCGTAACCAGGAGCATCAGAGAAACGACGATCTGCTGATACAGTGACACAGTCTGAGTGAATCTGTATTGTTCTTATTGTCAGTCCCTGAGAGAACCCGCCGGTTTCATATGTGATCTTTGTAATCTGCGGGATCAGTTCATTGAACGCAGCTGCGCGTTGTTCTCCTTTTGCCGGTACATATATGCCGCCCGCATCTTCGTAAGCCTTTACTGCCTTGTCAAGGTACTCCAATGAGTACCATAACTGCGTCTGCGGAGCCGGATAGATCACAGCTGTTTCATAAACAAGCGGATCTTCAAGGACCTTCTTCAGATCACTGATATCCCTCTTCAGTTTTTTGATTTCCGAAGCAATTTCCTCTTTTGTTTTTCCTCTCAGATACAGATCATAATAACACTCCGGACTTATCATCATACGTTTCAACGCTCCTTTCCTGCATATTGATTTCCACATCTGCATATTATACTTTTTCCGCATGAACATAGTCGCCGTTCAGGCGGCATTACCGAAACAGTAAAGAATGAAAAGAAAAAGACGTTGTAAATCCTCGACAATCAGTTACAAATTTGTCGAATCGTTACAGCCTCTTTTCATTACTGAATCATAAATTCTGCACTGATATCAGCCGTATCATAATCTCCGCTGCCACGGAAATCCATAATCGTCTTTCTGATCCGGTATCTTCCCTCTTCAAGTTCTCCATACAGCACCGTCCAGTCCGTTTCCAATTCAAGTGTACCATCTGCAGGAATGACATATGCTACATCACCCCAGATGATCTGCTCTTCCGGCATAGCAGTATCCACCGGCAGCCAGCTGCCGTCTTTATACTGTTCCAGAGAATATTCATACCCTGTTTCCAGATCCCCTTCCGGATGTCCTCCGGACTGTGTAAAGAGAAGCGTCAGTCCGGTACTCGTAACATCCCGGGTACTCAGTGTCAGTCCGTAATCACTGATCCGGGATACACCGGCAGTATTCCTCTCCTGTACATCCTTTGGATCAAGGATCCTGAGTTCTGCATCATTACTTTCTATCACAATACTCCCGTCGTGATCTGCTAAAGTAATTGTATACGTACTATGCATTCTGGATGAAACAAGAGAAACTCTTCCGCAAAAGACGGTATCTCCATCCTCTTCTGTACCTGTATAGAAATCAAAGATCATATCTGTCAGTTCTGTATCATTCAGATCCTCTTTTTCTATCGGTAACTCAAAGCATTCTTCCCCATGATCCGCAAGAGGTGTACCATCCGCATTTTCAACAGTGATTCCGCCGAACATCGTATCTTCTCTTCCGAAGGAGACAGAAGCCGAATAAATATCCTGCCCGCTTTCATTTATAAGCCGGAAGCTGACAGCATCATTAAAGTAACAGAAGAGTTTTGAGCCATTCGTTAAAAGAAACAGAATCACCGCACAGATCAAAACTGCAGGGATAATCATCATTCCTTTCTTTTTCATATTATTCTCTCTTTACTCCTTCACTCTTCCTAAACTGATTGACTTATCTTTCACTGCAGAAGAATGCTTTGCTTTCAATTTCTTCTCTTTTTTGTGTGCAGAAGCAGGTGCCTTTTCAGCAGCTGAAGTTTCGTGATCATTCTTCAGACCAACGGCATTCATGATCTCGCTGACTGCTTTCTCTGTATTCTGATCTGTCGCATCAATTGTATGAAGTTCTTTCAGATCCAGTGCCCATCTGACGTTTTTATAGCTTGCACCCCTTGCATTGATATTCTCAAGGAGAACACAATATACTTTCTTCTCATAGAGACGAGCAATCTTGAATTCCTTAATCACATAAGATTCATCCTTTTTCAGGATTGCATTCGTATAGAAAAGAATCACAGCATTACAATGATCTATTTTCTCGGCGATAATCTCTTCCCAGTATTCATCATGAGGAATTCCTCCGTCATACCACAGCGGAACAGAATTATTATTCAGTAACCGGCAGTATTCCGCAGCCTTTTCAGCATCTTCCGAATTATAGGAAATGAAATAATAAGGTTCTTTCTCAGATGCATCAAAGCCGAAGTCGTTAGCCATGTTTCCTCCCGTGGGATAGTATCCTGCTCTCTAAACAGTTTATACAATCTATGTAAATCTTCAGCATTATATAACAGAATTTCTGATGTGATCACATAAGAAACAGATCATAACAGCACTTTATGCACAGAAAAACGATCATTCAGCAAATCTTAACTTTCGCAGATATCAACAGATCTATGTTGAGACTTATAATATCTTTATGATTTAAGAAATATATCCGGAGGTATAAATTATGGATTTAACACGTCAATACTATCAGGTCACATCATCAGGATTAAAAGTACGTAAGGGAGCAGGAACAGCATATGCGCAGATCGGCACTGTGAAAAAAGGCGATTATCTGAAAAACCTGGGCACCTGCTGTGGCGATGAATGGATGCATGTATACTATACCCAGACAGATAAAGGCTATGTTTCCGTTAAATACATCAAGCCGGTTACTGATGCGAAATCCTTTGCTGACGCCAGCAGATATTTCTCAGGTGCCACATCATCCAGCAGAACTGATGTCCCTCACACATACAAATCCGGATACTGATTCTGCAGATTTCATATACAGACAAACGGACCCTTCACATGGTTCCGTTTCTTCTTTCTTACCGGATATCATTTTTTAACTGAAACAGGTAATGTCCTGATATATTCATTTTCCTTCTGTCATCTGTACTCTGTTTTTCAGATATTCTCTTAAACCGGGATCTGTACAGTAGATATAACACCCCTTCATTCCTCTTGTCATAAGAGTGCGGTAAGTATTCTTGATGATCTCATCCGCCTTCTGCTCAGCAGCTTCCCGGTCTTCTTTATACAGCTTCTTCAATCCTTTCACAGACTGGTCTGTAGAAGCACGTCTGGTAAAGTCAGTAATAATCTTTCCGTCAGCGTAGCGAAGATCATCTCCGATGATTACCCCTGCATAATCGAATTCCAGTCCTTGTGTTGTATGAATACAGCCTGCTTCATTGACTGAACTTTCGCTGATGGCAAAAGCTTCTCCACCCTCAAGATTCCAGCTGATTCCGAAATCCCCGATCTGTATATCATGATAGTTTGTATCGTTTCTGTAATTCTTAGGCCAGTCCCAGCAGTATCCTGCAAGAAGACGTGCCTTGTTTGATATCTTGTTTCTTTCAACGATCATTTCCCTGACTTCATCCGGTGTATCACAAACAACGATGTCATAATCAATTCCTTCAAGATCAAGATTCGCTGTATGTCTGATTTCAAGAACATCGTCCACCCATGCAAGATAACCGTCTGAACCATTGCACCGGAACTGTGATACCAGTTTCATTTCCGTCACTTCAGAACCTTCTTCAGCTGCCCGCTTGCGTATTTCTTCCACAGAGCCGATATCATCCATCGTTACTCTCTGACTTTCATCAATAAAGAATACTGAGCAGGCTGCCGCATGAATAATCTCTTTGATCTGGTTTTCTCCGAGATTATGAAACAATCCTGATCTCTCATTCAGCCTGTGTGCTTCATCCACAATCAGTGTATGAATCATATTCTTTCCGACTTCTGTATAGCTGCCGGACCCTTTAAACAGATTATCCACACTGCTTTTCCGTATCGTACCTTTCAGCTTTGAAGCATAGACAGCACGTGGAGCACTGTTCTTGGAAACATACTGTACAAACTGGTCTCTATTCGTCAGTTCTGCAAGCAGCCTTACGGCAATCACACTCTTGCCCGTACCCGGACCACCCTGACATATAATCGTACGTTTCTTATGATCTTTCTGACATTTCAAAGACTGCCTGATGATCTCTTCATAAACGACTCTCTGTTCATCAATCATGACGAATTCAGGATTACCCTTGATCATAGAAGCAACTGAATCCTGAAGACTCTTTGAAGGTCTGATCTTTCCATGATCAATAAGATAAAGAATTTCTTTACGATCCCCTTTGCGCACTGACTGCTTGATCAGATTGCGAAGAGCCTCAGTCTGTCCTTTCGTAAATGCCGGTGCTTCCGATGTATACAGTTCATACTGTTCATCATCAACAGGATCATGATCCTTCCTTGTATAGTTATGAAGATATGCACAGGGAACCAGCTTGATTTTTCTTTGCTGAACAGCAGAATTATAATCACTGATCAGCCGGGCATAGGACCATACCTGGTAAGAAGGATGCACAACCTTCTGCAGATGCTTTCCGGTATATGTTTCAACAAGAGCTTCGGAAGAATCCACCTTCTTTAACTCACTCCACTGTTTCAGTTCAATGATTACCATGCCAGGTTCATTATTCTTGTTATAGCCGCTGATCATAAAGTCAATACGCTTTGAAGTCTGCGGGATATTGTATTCGATTGCGATGCCTGCATCCTGCGGAATATCCGGGTCATTCATGACTTTATACATATGGAGCATGGAATTCTCCCAGGATCTGTATTCACTGTCAGAAGTTTTTCTTCCCATTTTCTTCAGAATATTCTTCTCGATTTCCATTGCGATCTGATCACTCTCCACACATTGGAGAAAATCACTTTTCAAACCGTCATAAACAATCATGATATTACCCTCCTGCATTCCTCAGCAAGCTTCCGTACAATTCGGCGAACTGACAATCCTGAAAAATTATAACACCGGATCATTCTTCCGATTCATAAGAGAGCTTCAACAATCCTCATCACCTGATACACATGATATGAAAAGACCGCAGTACAATGCCTGCGGTCTTGTTTCCCAAAGAGAATTCTCTTTTTAACTTACTTCTTCTGACTGCGTCTCTTCCAGCTCATCCCGGCGATCATGAAGACAATACCGATGCAGAACCATGCAGTTCCCATACCTGTCTTTGAACGCATGAACATGATTACTGCACAGATGTAGCATATGATCATAGCCACTAAAAGAGCAGCAGATGTCAGTTTATTCTTATCCATTTTTTATCCTCAGTATTTTATTTACTGTTTGCATTACGCCTTTATTTTCTTGCGGCAGCGGATGCAGCTGCTGCAGAAGCAGAAGCAACCATCAGCATGACAATATCAAGTACAATCTGCTGTGTAATTACAGAAGCTACTGTATTGCCTGCACCGGCTGTTCCTGATGCTTCCTGATATGCCTGCAGTACAACAGCTGCAGCCAGTGTTACACGCATCTTATATCCGACACCGAACCAGTTGCCGAAACCGCTCTTATCTTTCAGATAGCGGCATGCTTCGTCAATATCTGCTGCAATCTGTTCGGGTTCACCTTCCGTACCGGCAAATACGGCAAGCATGGGCAGCTGTTCTCCGCTGATTTCAGATTTCGTTTTGCTGAGAGCATTGCGCAGACTGTTGAATCGTTCGCATTTTTCCTGAACACTTCCTGAGCTGAGCGCAAGAATCATACTGACGGACTGAAGAGCATCCTTGGAAAGCGTGAATTTTCCTTTATTAACAAGTTCATAGCACTCTTCAGCTTCAGCGAGCTTCTCGTCAATGTCATAGTCTGTCAAAGCAAGCATAGCAGCGACTGAAGTATCTGATGCTCCTGTTAACAGCGGATGGATCTTTGACATTCTGTTCATGATATCCACTGTTTTTTCTCCGATCTCTTCGTATCTGGAAGGATCCGCACTGTCGGCAATACAAACTGCAGCTAAAGCTTCATACTCAGAGTGGAAAATACCACGCTTGAGATGATCATAAGCCGCAATCACTTTATCCAGATAAACCTCTGCATCATCTGCCAGAGACATCTTGCACAGCAGTGCAAGATTTGTATAACCGTTCAGACTGCTGAAACCACTTGTCTTAGAATGCAGAAGCTTACGGCTGCTTCTGATATCTTCCTCTGCTGCTTTCTCATTCTGACTGGTATAGATCAATGCACCAAGGGCTGCAGCCTGTGCATGATCAAGTTTGGCCGAATTCTGTGTGATCTGATAATTCTCTGCAAGCAGATCACATTTTTCTTTAATCTTCTCGTTCATAAATACTTATGATCCTTTCTGATGTCATTCCTGACATTATGGTGATGAATACACATGCACGATTATAACACTTTTACTATAAAGCACTGCAAAGATTGAAGATAATATGCTTGATCAGTGCTCCATGATACATTCCTGCAGCAGATGCATCGTTCTGAAGCAGGTTTATTCTGATGTGTGCGGAAATGATGTATCCATTTCTATGAGTTCTCCGGATTACCTTCCCAAAAACTATACTGCTCGTTTATTGCAGAAGAAACCGGCCGTACCTAATCTGATGCATTCTTCTCACTCCTGACTTTCAAAAAAAGAGATCTTATCGACTGATAAGATCTCCCGTAGTTTATCTTGTTTATGTGTTGATATGGAAGAGAATCAGGAATGATTCGGACGTGTACTGTCAATATTCGTGATCGTCATCATACCGTAATGAGAATAAGTTCCGGATCCATACTCATTATCATCGCTTTTCCATATTGCACTGTAAGTGCCTAATGCCCAGTTCTGATTTCCACCGGAAAAATTACTGTATGTACCGGATGCTGTGTTCGTCCCGTTAATATAAATATCGTAAATCGGGCGGTTTGTATTGACTGTTCCGTTCGTTACCTCGTAACCGGTTGCTGTATCTCCGTTAAATGTAATGGTCGCTGCAGTACCGCAGATCCCGTGATTGGATCTTGCGCTTGTTCCGTCATTCACCTTCCTGCTGGAACTTCCGGGAATTGCACATACAACAGTAGCAGTAATACAAGCAGCTACATATTCATTGGCAGTGAACTTTTCAATATATGCTTCCGGCATTTCCCATTTTTTCATAATTCTTCCTCCATCCACACGTTTCAGACAGAGAAACATACGTTTTCCATGCCTTACTATACTAATTTATTCTAAGACAAGTAGCCCCCCGATTTCAATATTCAGAAAATGGAATTAATTTTCAAAAAAATCATGGAAGAAAAAATAACAGCGATCTCTGCGCATTGATTCAGCAAGTATCAAATACATAGATCCGGATGTATCAATGATGGATTCAGTACGTTAAAACAGTACTGAAACAGTATTTTCATCCAAAGTACGTAATGAGCCTGTTCACATATAAGCATGAGAAGAGCAAATGTCATTTTCCTCCGGAATACCGGACACCTGTCCTCTTACAGCCATAAAGGGACCGGAAAAAGAAATCGAGCTTGATCTTTTAACAAGTAAAACAGACAGCTGTTTCAGCTGTCTGCTTGTAATCATAAATCATTTAAATCTGAAAGACGCTTTCAGGAATGACTGTATGTTTCTTTTCTTCTGTATCCTTCTTTTTCGTTGATGTATTGATCTCTTCAGCTTCCTCTTTCTCCTCATTGATCGTCTCAAGCTTCTTTGACTTCTTCACCGTCTTTTCTGCTTTCTGAGGTTTTGACTTTTCTTTCTTCACTGTTTTTGCTTTCTTTTCTTTTACAGGTTCTTCTTCAAATACTGATCTCATGATTCTGACACCTGTTTCCTTTTCATATTCATCATGATGAAGGGCAGGAATGTCACCTCTGAATACAGCACAGTCCGTATCATTCATCATGCATGTAACAGATGCCTGTACCTGCACCATGCCGTTTCTGCGCACATTGCGAAGACCGCGATGTTTCTTGTAAAGTCTGAAATGAAGATGTTCCTCAGCAAGTACGGATCTCAGCTTTGTGCCGGCATCCGTCACGGCTCTCTGATATTCATTCTGGTTGTAGAAATTGACTTTGTTCAGTCCGAGGAACTGGTCCATGCGAATATTCTTCTGGTCACGTGAAGAGTAAAGAATTCCGAACTTGTCTGTCGTCTGTCTGTAATACATTCTGGAAAGACACATGATCGCCTTGTTGAGATCTGTCTGGCCTGTAAAGTTCATGAGAAGTTCTGCATTCTGCTCAAACGCACTGCCGTAGTCAATCTCGTCTTTTCCTTTGACAAAACTGAGCTTGTTTCCTTCCCAGTACTGATAGCCTTCATGGTAATCAGGAATCATTCTGTAGTCACGGAATTCATGTGCGTCAAGGAAGGAGGTAACTCTCTGTGCAACAGACATAGCATTCTCATAACGTCTCATTGCTCTGCCTGCTTTGTTCGATGCCTTGCCGTCATAGTTCTTCATATAGCAGTAGATCTCAGCTGCGTCTCTCGCCTCTTTTGCGGCATTCAGCAGTCTGCCGACATAATCCTCATTATAAGAACGTTCCGGATTGACGATCACTTCATCAAGCGCATTCATCTTCTCAACAAATTTTGCATATTCTGTTGATTTCGCCCATGATCCCGGCCAGCATTCATCATCCATGTACTTTTTCATTTTGCGAAGCTGTCTTGCAAAGTTGTTCAATACATCTTTGTTCAGATTCTGTTTTGAAAGATCGAGCTTTCCTTTCACAGCAGTCTTTGTATTTGTACTGATGAGAAGATCATCATTTTCTTCCTGTTCCATATCATTCCAGCTGATATTTTTCTTCTGCTCATTACTCTTCTTTTCTTCAGCAGGAAGCGGCTGTGAAGCATACATTTCCTTAAGATCAGGCTTTGTGTGAGTAACAGGATTGAACTTGTCCTTGATAAGAATTCTGAGCTGTGTCTTATTGAACTGATCCAGAGGACTGTCCTTCTTCTTCAGATTCTGTTCTTTCAGTCTCCATTCCCCTGTCTTTGTGAGAATATAATCCTTCAGTTCAGCCTTGCTCATGTCATCGAGCGGCTTCATCATGACGACTTCTCCCCTGGAAGCAAGCTTTGCGACTGTTTCACTCAAAGCAGCAGCACCATCAAACTCATAACCTGTCTGTGCATAGGTATCACCGCCATTGATGACTACAGGATAAGGAATGATCACTGTTTCTCCTTTTTTGTTTGTAACTGTATGTCCGCGCATAATATAGGAGAAATGCGTACCGCACCAGTCTTCTCCGCCGGGTGTATTCACCTCATCCGGATCATTGTTTGCAATATACTTTTCATTGACAACGGTTTCCTGAATCTCCTCTGCACATGCAGTAAGATCATCCAGCATCTGTCTGACCTTCAGTTTCTTTTCTTCTGCAGAAGCTCCCGCTGTATTTCCTGTATCAAAACATCCGGAAAGTTCCATTGTGTCAAAGAATGTCTGCATTTTATATGTTTCCTTTGATGCATCAGCGGTATAGAGCTGTTTTGTGAAGTCTGCGATCTTCGGAAGAATCTTCAGAAGATCATCAATTCTTTCCTCCTCCGTCTTTGAATGGTCTTCCGGAAAGTAGAGATCTGCTTCATAATGATCTTTCTCTTCAATCATGAACTTTTCAAAAACAGCCTTTACATACGCATACTGCATATTCAGTTTTTCAAGCTGAAGATCCGGGTTGATATCCTTCTGATCCTTGTACTTATACTCTGCATTGCCTTTTATATACTGCTTCATCAGGTTCTGATATACACGATGATCTCTTCTGAATGTATTTACATCAATGACTGTCTTTGTAACTACCTTGCCGTTGTCTTTTACTTTTACTGTACCCATGATACACCTCCGGATATTTATGACTTTTTACAGTTCTATCATAACAATCATTCATGACAGAAGGATGACAAATCAAACAAAAAAAGCTGTTATTTCTGACAGTTTTCTCCTTATTGAGGGAAGTATGCGGAAGGATCGGGCTTGTGACAGATCACAGTCAGCCGGTCTCAATGCATTTCTTTTGTCAAAAACTGATGTCATTGCGACCAGAGCATTTCCTGATTCCGAAGCAGTGTTTTCATCATGATCTCTGACTTGCGCATGACAAAAAGGAAACAGATCTCATTTTAAATGAATGTTTCTTAATATAACAAAGCATGATGTCTTTACTCGATATCATCATCCAGCAGTTTCTTCAGAAACTGTTCTCTGTTTTCAAGAAACAAAGATGTAATGCGGTAACTGTCCGTCTCTTCATATGTACACGGATGTAAAGGACCATCATCAAAACTGAGGATTTCCGTATCCGGAAGTCCCAGCAGAATCGGAGAATGGGTAACAATGAAAAACTGCGCCCCTTCTTTCCTGCACCGGTCAATCTCCCTCAGCAATGTCAGCTGACGCTGCGGTGACAAAGCAGCTTCCGGTTCATCCAGGAAATAGATCCCTTTTCCGTTAAAAGTATTCTGTATTAAAGCAAGAAAGCTTTCTCCATGCGACTTCTCATGATAATGCATCGGCCTTCCTCCTTCTCCTCTGGAATACTCCTCTTCCATGGTCGCAACATTATAGAAACTCTCTGCTCTCAGAAAGTATCCGTACTTTGCCCTGACCGTACGGGAAAGCAGTACTGCTTCATACAGTTCCGAATGAGAATCATACGTCGAGAAAGAATAGTTGCGTGTTCCTCCTTCCGGATTGAATCCGTCCGCAACTGCCATCGCTTCCAGAAGTGTTGATTTTCCCGATCCGTTTTCGCCGGTAAAGAAGGTTACAGGCTTGCGAAAGGAAATGCTTTCAACATTCTTCAGTGCTTCAATATTACGAAGATAGCTGTCGTCATCTATCTGTGACCAGTTAATATACAGTTCTTTGATATACATACAGTAGTGATCATATCATCCAGCTGTTCTTGTTGTCATGTACTATTGAGTATTCATTAAAACTGAAATTCATCACAATTCATTCAATCATAAAAGAGCCGCATCCAGATGATACAGTATACAGACTTCCGCTGCTTTATCCGGATATAAAAGAACCGCGCATATATGCTTCATATGCACAGTTCCTTGTAATTCTATAATGATTCACCTGTCCATCTTGCGAATTCTTCATCCGTCGCCAGTACACTATGTGTTTTTGTAATCTGATGTACAGTGCCTGCCAGGTAGTCAACACCTTCCTTTTTCATATTGTATTCCATAGCAGTTCTTGTCTTCTCCACACGAGGATTGGGATGGGGAATCGCCGAAAGCAGTGAACGTGTGTAAGGATGTACAGGATTCTCAAAGATCTCATCTGTAGTACCTGTTTCCACAATATGTCCCAGATGCATAACACCGATCCTGTCGGAGATATACTTGACCATGGACAGATCATGGGCAATAAACAGATAAGTTGTACCCAGTTCATCCTGAAGATCCTTCATCAGATTGACTACCTGTGCCTGAATAGATACATCAAGCGCAGAGATCGCTTCATCTGCGATCACAAGCTTGGGATTCATGATCAAAGCTCTGGCAATCCCGATACGCTGTCTCTGGCCGCCGGAGAACTGCTGAGGATAACGTGTCGCATGTTCTCTTGAAAGACCTACCTTCTCTAGCATCTGATTTACTTTTACGTCAATCTCTTCTTTTGAACTGCAGGAATGGTGAATCTCAAGACCCTGAGCAATGATCTCCTTAACTTTCTTGCGGGGATTCAGGCATGCCATCGGATCCTGGAAAATCATCTGCATGTTCGTACGAAGAAATTCTTCATCATTCCGCGAAAGTTTTCCGCTGATATCATGACCGTCAAATATGATCTTTCCGGCAGTCGGATCATATATACGAATCAGCGCACGACCTGTTGTCGATTTTCCGGAACCCGATTCTCCTACAAGACCGTAAGTTTCTCCGGGATAAATATCAAAGCTGATCCCGTCTACTGCTTTAGTTGTGTACTTTCTTGTTATGCGGAAGTGCTGTTTCAGTCCTTCGACATGAAGAAGCGGTTCAGCGTCATAATTAATATTCGTCATACTATGCAATCTCCTTCAGCATCTTAGCAATTCTGTCTTTCAGCTGATCAGGCATTTCCACTTTCGGAGCCCGCGGATCGCAAAGCCACGAAGCAACGCGGTGCTTTCCGCCTGCATTGAACATCGGCGGATTCAGCTTGTAGTCAATCGCAAGAGCAAACGGATTGCGCGGTGCGAATGCGTCTCCTTCAATTGTTTCCAGAAGATCCGGCGGGGTACCGGGAATTGCGAACAGTCTCTTTGAATCTGTATCCGTATCCGGCATGGATGCGAGAAGTCCCCATGTATAGGGATGACGGGGATCATAGAAGATTTCATCAATCGATCCCTTTTCGATAATCTTTCCGGCATACATCACATCGACATAGTCAGCGACTTTCGCAACAACACCAAGATCATGTGTAATGTAAATAACGGAAATATGGTGCTTCTCCTGCAGGCTCTTGATCAGTTCAAGAATCTTTGCCTGAATCGTTACATCAAGAGCTGTTGTAGGTTCATCACAGATCAGAACATCCGGATTGCATGCCAGAGCTATGGCAATGACAACTCTCTGCCTCATGCCTCCGGAAAGCTGGTGCGGATATTCCTTGAATCTCTTTTCCGGATTTTCTATGCCGACTTCCTCCAGCAGGCTGAGCGTTCTTGCACGTGCTTCTGCTTTTGATACCTTCTCATGTAGAAGCATCGGTTCCATGATCTGCTTTCCGATCTGCATCGTAGGATCCAGTGAAGTCATAGGATCCTGGAATACCATGGCAATATGTTTTCCGTTGAAACGGGAGCGGATCTCTTTCTGTGTCATCTTAGTAAGGTCCACTGTCTCACGTTTTCCCTTGTCATTGGTGAATGTATACTCAATCGAACCGGAATCAATTCTGCCGTTGGCAGCCATGATCCCCATAATCGTTTTCACCGTCACGGATTTTCCGGAACCCGATTCTCCGACGATTGCGATTGTCTCACCTTTGAACAGATCCATGCGAACACCGCGGATTGCTTTTACTCTCCCTGCGGATGTTTCAAAGGAGATATTCAGGTCTCTGATCTTCAGTACTTTATCTTCAGGTTTTCTATCACTAGGCATATATCATTCTCCTTATCCCTGTTTCTGGTTCGGATCAAATGCATCACGAATACCGTCAGCGAACAGATTGAAACTCAGCATCAGAAGACCCAGCACAACAATCGCGCTCATGATCATATAAGGATGAATGGTCAGAGATTTGTAGCCCTCCGAAATCAATGAGCCCAGAGATGCCATCGGCGGCTGAATGCCGAGGCCGACAAAGGAAAGGAACGCTTCCGTAAAGATCGCATTCGGAATCGAGAACATCGACATAATGATCAGCTGTCCGAAGATGTTCGGCATAATATCCACAAAGATAATCGAAAAATCTTTTGCTCCGAGGGTTCTGGACGCAAGAATATATTCCGCTTCCTTCAGTTTCAGCACTTCCGCACGTGAAATACGCGACATGCCGATCCATCCTGTAATAATCAGAGCAACGATAATAGACGTAATGCCTCCTTTCATCACAAGACCCAGCAGTGTAACTACAACCAGTGTGGGAATACCGTTCAGAATCTCAGCAAATCTCTGCATGATCATATCAACTTTTCCGCCGAAATAGCCTGAAATCAGGCCATATGACATGCCTACTACAATATCAATGACAACTGCAATCAAAGCAATCAGCAGCGAGATTCTTGTACCCTGCCATACACGTGTAAAGAGATCTCTTCCATTGGTGTCCGTACCGAACCAGAAGTACATGTCTTCAGCACCTTTGGCAGCATACTGGTCCACACCTCTTTCGAAACCGTTGAAGATACCCAGTTTTTCAATGACCGGTATTCTCGGCGGCAGAGACTGGTACTGGATGTTGATTTCATCATACGTGTGTCCGGAAATCATCGGACCGATGATAGCAAAAAATATGATGATCAGAATAATCACAGCACCTGCAACAGCTCCCTTGTTCTTTGTAAAGTGCATCCATACATCTTTTGCATATGATGTTGCTTTGTATGTTTTATCTGTCAGCTTTTCATTCTGCTGCACAAACTCAAAATCTTCAGGACAGGCCTTGTATTCATTTACTGACATGCTCATCCCTCCTTCGCAACACGGATACGCGGGTCAATGATGCCGTACAGAATATCCACAGCAAGCATCATTGCAATGTACATAGCTGAATAAACAAAGGCACATGCAATAACAACGTTATAGTCATTGTTCTGGATTGCCTGAACCATCAGCATGCCGATTCCGGGAATCGCGAATACTTTTTCTACTACCATGGATCCCGTCAGCAGATTGACAAGCAGCGGTCCCATGATGGTGATAATCGGAATCATGGTATTTCTCAAAGCATGATGTACAATCAGGTTTTTCTCACGCACACCCTTTGCCTGTACAAGAAGTATATAATCCGAACTCAGCACATCGATCATTTCCGATCTTGTAAAGCGAGACACATTGGCAATCGGGAACATAGCAAGAGCAATGGTAGGCAGAAGCGAGGACTGTCCTGCACTTTTCGCATTGTAAAGAATCGGTGCAAGCTGAAGCTTGTAGCCGATGAAATACGCCAGCAGGAGTGCAAAGACATAAGAAGGAACGGAAACACCGATGATCGAAATAACCGAACAGACAGAGTCAATCCATTTGTTGTGATTCAAAGCAGAAACAATACCAAGAACAAGACCGATACACGATCCAAGAATCATCGCCTGCGCACCGATCCGTATTGACACCATAAGAGGCCCCTTGATCATGTCAGCGACTGCTTTGTTTTTATTGATGACATATGAGACACCAAGATCCCCTTTCAGCATGCTGGCGAGATATTTCAGGAATCTTGTGAAGAACGGCTGATCCAGTCCGTACTTTGCATAAAGCAGGACTTTCTGCGCTTCCGTCAGTTTTTCATCATTGAACGGTGAACCCGGCATCAGGTCGAGCATCAAAAACAGAACAAAGATAATGACCAGAAGCGTCATCAGACTGATCAGCACACGTTTTAAAATATATTTCGACATATTGTACTGTCACCTTTCTTATCATAGAAAAGAACAAATAATACAATAGAGCGGATCATCCGCTCTATTGCGTCATGCTTTCAGTTATGAACTCTTACTTTGACATGTAGCGGTAGCTGTCTACACCTGCGGAGTGGAAAGCAAGTCCGGTAATATCAGGGTTGATCATCATAGCACCGCCGTTCTGGTAAACCGGAATCACAGCAGCTTCATCAACAACAAGAATTCTTTCTGCGTCGATCATATCCTGCCATCTTGCGGCGGAATCAGTTGCATCTTCACCGGATTCAGCTTTTTCCAGCAGTTCATCATAAGCATCGATAAATACAGACTTGTTATAAGCAGCTGTCTTGCTGTTATAGAGATCCATGAACGTCTGCGGGTCAGCATAGTCGGGGCCCCATCTTGTCAGGCCGATTTCATATTCAAGATTGTTCATCAGTTCAAGTCTTGTCTTCTTCGGCTTGGAGTTCAGAGTAATCGTAATGCCGGGCAGATTTGTCTGCCACATCTGCTGAATGTTTTCAGCAACCGCCTTGGAAGCTTCGGAATCCTCGAACAGAAGTTCCAGAGTAACATCACCACCCAGTTCTTCTACAGCCTTTGCATAATATTCAGCTGCAGCTTCCGGATCATATTCTGTAAGCTTTCCGGCTGTTTCACGGAAATCAACACCATTTTCATCATATGCGAAGGATTCAGGGATAAAGCCGTCAGCTGCAACGGAGCCGTCTTTCAGTACATCTTCAGCGATTGTTTCACGGTCAATAGCAAGACCCAGAGCCTTTCTCAGGTTGTAGTTGGAAATCGCTTCTACATTGAAGTTCATTTCAAGTCTCCAGCCGTAAGCCTGCAGTCTGTTTGAGAAACCTTCTTCACCGGAATACAGATCAACCTGTTCTCCCGTAAGCTTTACGATATCAATATTTCCGGACTGATATTCCAGCATAGCGGACTGTGTATCCTGGATGAACTTAAATGTAACTGTTTCTGTCTTTACTTCATCTGCATTCCAGTAATCATCATTCTTTGTAAATGTATAAGAATTGCCGGCAACCCAGTCTGTCATCTCATAAGGTCCGTTGTAGATCATATCGTCTGTAGAAAGAGCAAACTGATCACCTTCAGATGTGTAATATGCTTCATTCAGCGGGAAGAAGCTAGGGAATGCTGTCAGTCCGAGCAGGAATCCGCAAGGAAGTGAAAGATGAACAACAAATGTGTGATCATCAGCAGCTTCAACACCAAGCTCTGAAAGTTCCTTTTCACCGCTGAATACTTCATCAGCGTTTACAACATTGCAGCTGGAGAGCAGGAATGCATATTCGGAAGCCAGTTCAGGATCATCCAAACGCTGCCATCCGTAAACAAAGTCCTGCGCAGTCACAGGTGTCCCGTCAGACCACATAGCATCTTCTCTCAGATGGAATGTATATGTAAGACCGTCATCGCTGATCTCCCAGCTTTCCGCCATATCCGGAATCGGAACACCGGATTCATCCAGCTGTGTCAGACCGGAAATACACATCGTCTGCATAATGAATGAAGTACCGTCTGTTGCGACATGGTAATCCATTGTGTTCAGGTCAGCATCAATAGCAGCTACGATTTCTGTAGATGCACTTTCAGAACTTCCGGAAGTTCCCGAAGATGCAGTTGTAGACGAGCAGCCAGCCAGCAATGCGGCAGCTAAGCCAAAGGCTGTAATTTTCTTGAAACTCATCATAATTCCCTCCTTCAAGAAATACTCGTAAAGAATAAATCATTCCCTCGTTTCCGCAAATGTAAAAATGAAACTTTTTATGTAAATTTCAACGTTATTTACATTTTCGATGAAACTATTTTTCTTATTTATAGGCTGCAAGCCCTTTCATTATGAATCAGCGATTTTCCGGAATAAACGTCGCTGAAAACATGGATGTTCGATGACATAAAAAGTGAGTGAAACACCTCATGCGTTTCACCCACTTTTGCTTTCTGTACATAACCAGATTCATCGTTTTCTGAATACATGCTCACTTCAGAATTTCTGCAATACGTTCACCAAGATGATCCAGCTCAGATTTGTCGATCAGTACAACCCCCATTTCCTCTGCACGTCTTCCAATACTGTCCACAGCGTTGTGCTCTACAACACGGGAAGTTACCAGAACAGGTATTCCGTTTACACCAAACTTGTCCGTAAGATAACGGATTTCCATAAGATGTGCTGTTGTTGGCTTCTGCATCTTGCACGAGATGAAACAGCTTCTCGAATTCTTTGTTAAGATAACATCCAGTTCATTGGAAATATCCTGTGCTTCATTCACTGCATTTCTGTCCCAGCTGATCACAACATTCATGCGGATGTCATCCACATTCACATGTTTACGGATCGAGTGATATGTATAGGCTTCCAGAATATTTCCGCCCTTTTCCAAACAGCTTAAAACTGCTGAACTGCCGGCCGCAAACCATACACCCTGCGACAGATTGCTGAAATGCATAGGGGAGCCATCACTTTCCAAGTTGACCAGAAGTTTCTGTTCTCCGGCATCATCTTTTACTGCAAAGAGCTTTTTCAGTCCCTCCTTCATCAGTTCCTTATTCTGGATCACTCTGTCGTCAGCATGCCTGTTTTCTGTGTAATGAACACAGAGTGTTTCATCACAGATTGTCTTGTAGTTGTCACGGCTGACAAAGCGGTGTGCAAACCCGTAAACATCATTCAGCTGTCCGGCAAACCAGTCAGCCATTCTCTGCAGCTCACCCTGCGAATACTTCACAGATACCAGACTGATCGTTCCGGCAACAGAAGGCAGTGTATAACTTTCCAGCATGCCCTTTGCTTTCATGTCTTCCAGAACAGCTTCCAGATTTGTCTGCCGGATCCGGTCACGGGAAACCCTGTCTGAACTGACGGCTTCGACTTTCGTCTGATCTGATTTCTGCTTCAGTTCAATCTTAACTGCATGATTGATCACTGCGTTGAGCGCTGTGGCAAATCCATCCCAGTTACCCGCCATTTCCATGGCAATCTTCATCAGATCACGATATGTATCCCCGGGCATTTTATCCGGCGCATTGCCGCTGACCGGATGCAGGTGCTTTCCTCCGCTGAGACAGATGGTTTCACTGACCGTAAGTCTTGGCATCATCGTTCTGTAGCTGATATTGTCTGCTTTGAACAGACTCACAAGGCGGTCTGACTTCGGATCAAATGCAAGACGCGGTACCTTCTTCCATACATGATCCTGCAGAATTGTCAGGGAAGAAATCACATCAATACCGGAAAGATCAAGATAAGTTCCATCCTCCGGTTCTGTCAAACCGAATTCTTTTTCATTCTTTACTTCTGTCAGGATATTCCTTTCTCTCAGAAACTGTGCTGCGTGATCTGTTTCATCTTCTGAAGCATGGGCAAGAATCAATGTTTCCGGACGAAGCACCATTGTACTGAAAATATCATGGAACAGTACACCTGTGGCAGGCTTGCGGATCACCCGGATACTGCCTTCATCCAGAATCAGTGGAAGGTTTCGGATAATCGCATCATCATTCTTCTTATAGTCATGATATGCGTTTCTCGCTGTTACAACCTTCAGGTGTCTTTTGATCCTGTTCAGAATATCCGTGCACTTTTCTTTGCATTCTGCTTCTGTGATTCCCGTCTCTTTGTTCTTTCTTTCAAAGTAGGACAGTTCTTCGTACAGAGATTCACTGCCTCCCGTCACCTGTTTCAGAGCATTCTCTACTTCATTTCCGAATTCCTTGAGTTTTACAGTCGCTTCCGGTTCTCTTGACCAGTATCCCTGTGCATTGATACTGCGGGTTATTTCTGTTTCCAGATCATGCACAAGGTTCTGCAGTGTTCTGTTCTGATCAAGCTTCTTTACTTTCTCATTACAATATCTGTGCAGTTTCAGTGACATTTTGTCCAGTTCATCGTAGTCCTTAAGAGAAACATTGCACCATTGACTGTGCTGAAGAGAATCCAGCGGTGTTCCGCTGCTGCATTCCGGGTCTATCTTCATTGCTCGGATCAAAGGCTGATACAGAGGTGCCTGATCCCTCTTTCTGTGATCATAGTTTCCGGTATAAATATATCCTTTCAGAGTAGCATCATCCGGACAGCTGTATCCTTCCAGCATCATGAAAGCAGACCATCTGAGATGTTCCATATAAACCATCTTGTTCATATTGCCGTTTGAAGGATCTTTCACAACAAGCTTGTAATAGTTCTGAGCAGCCTTTTTATCATACTTGATGCCAAGACTTCTCAGTTTGCTGCGGATCGACAGCGCACAGGCAATGGAAGAACGAACGTTGTAAGGATCACTGTCAAAGCTTTCCTTGATTCTTGCTGACTTGTCATCATAACTCAGACAATACATTGTATGGATTGCAAGTGCCTTTCGTTCGATGTCTTCCTTTGTACGGTTCAGAACCTTTGTTTCCTCGCACGCAAAAGGAACGCATTTTACCTTTCTGCTGCTCTTCGCTTTTCCTGCACCGCCGTATGCAATCAGTGCCTTATGATCTTTCAATGTATTCTTCAGAACCTGTACATAGTATTCATTCTTTGCAGGATCTTCATCAGCCACTGCAATCCACAACGGTTCCGTGTTTTCATTGACACCCTCTTTAAACCAGGGCAATGCACCCTGTTCAAGTGTATCCAGATGTATCACAGCAAAGTCTTCCGACGTATATTTCATTTTCTCGTCTTTCGTAATAACGGATGACGGCTGCCAGCTGTTCCCGTTAAGCTCAACACGTGTCATCTGCATAACAAGAGACATATTCGGTTCTGCTTGCATCCAGTTATTTAAAAAAGCTTTCGGATTTTTCATTGCCCAGTGAATATGCAGTTTTGTTTCAGGCATCGTCAATGCTCCGAGGACATTGCGGAAAATTGTCTTTGCAATCTCATGTTCACCGATAATACCGATATGTACTTCATCATTTCCTTCCGGTACATAATCAAACGGAGAACATGTATCAAGCAAAGCTGCCGTTTCTCTGAACCATTCCAGTTTTCCGTACTCTTCACCAATGAAGGAATGCGTATCCGCCATCCTTGCAAGAACCCCAAGTTCTTCTGCCATCTGCTGTGCATTGGTATATCTCGGATAAGGGTCCTGTACTGTTTCTCTTCTGTCACGAAAGCATGTCCTAGTACGATTCACTCTTGCCGGCTTATTACGAACAGCTTTGTAGAGAATCTCCGCAAGCATACGCCGTTCATCAGTCTTCAGTCTCTTTACTGCTTTTTCTGAATTGTCCAGTACCTTTTCAAAGGCATCCAGTCCTTCCTCCACCTGCTCTTTCGTGAACTCTTTTCCGGCAAACAGCCTGAAAAGCATCGCACCGGCATTATGCACATCGACAGACGGATTCAGCACACGCAGCGCTTCAGTCTCCTGACTGGAAGCAGCACGGATCTGTTCGATTTCCTCTGCCTGAATTCTGCGGTCATTGCCGCGGATTCCGATCTCATGGAACAGTACACGTTTTTCCTGATCCAGCGGAAGAACTGCATCAAAGTCAAAGAGCTTTACCATTCCGTTTGTCCAGAGAATATTTTCCGGTTCAATATCCATGTAAAGAACCTTTCCTGCTTCATGAATCTGATGCAGGGCAGTCATCAGCTGTATACCCATATGCAGAAGTTCGGAAGCATCCATGTTCTTTTGCAGATTGCAGAGACTTGATGAGAAATCATTCTCATAAATTACAAAGAGTGTCCTGTCATCATATCCTCTGGGAATGGAAACTTCCTCATCCTCAGTAATTCTCTCTCCTGTAAGAGCCATCAGAGGTTCCACCACAAACGGCTTTGTCTCCGGCTTGTTCGCCAGTTCTCTCTGTATTCTGTAAGCTGCAAGAAATCTCTCAAGAAGATGATCAAAAGCTGCAGACTGTGCACTCTCTTTCACCATGAGATGGCATCCATGTGTACGCTGCTCTTCATAGCTGATCTGATCATGCCTCGGATAGAGTTCCTTCATCAGCATATAGCTCGGTTCGGAGTCAGGAAATTTCACGTTGACATTGTATGTAATGCAGGAACTTCCCTTGCCAAGAGTATCAATCACCGTAATTTCACAGCCGTCTTTACTGCGAATCACTGTACCTGCCGTAAGAACTCTGCGTCTGTCTCTGCTGCTTTTCTTTTCAGCAGCAGCATCCTGCACTGCATTCTCATTCATCTGCTGTACGTTCATCTTTCTCTCCTTCCTCCCTGTAGACTGCCCTGCATATTCTGCGGTACAGTTCCAGCGGTTCATGACATGCCAGAATCCATGTCAGCAATGATTCATATGGATCTCCGGGATACAGATCATAATATTTCGCTTCTCTCAGCACTTCATTTACTTCATCAACGAAATAATCCTTTGTATCTGCTGTCGAATCTGTATAATTTACATCAGACTCATAAACAAGCCGGTCATTCTGCAGACTGGCAGCATTGTTCAGAAACGACATCGTAATAAGATCACTTCTGCTGACCTGTGAAACATTCTTTTCATTACAGGTCAGTGCATAAAGAGCACTCTTTGAGATCTTTCTGTCTTTCATGATTTCCGCAAGCTTCTTCATTGTTTCCTGATCAAAAGGAGTTTCTTTTTCTTCATCATCCGCAAGATCACCGAAGTCTTCATACAAATAACTGTATACACGATTTATATTCATCGTACGCTGATCGCCCGTTTCCCTGATGCCGTTCACCATAAGAACAACCTTGTTCTCTTCCGCATCAAAGCTGCAGTTCATATCCGCAAGATCCTTCATAACAGATTCACTGTCATTCACCTGAAAGGAAATTTCAGCATGATGCCTGCATGCCGCAGGACGGTTTTCCGTCTGTTCAAAGATCCGGAACTTCACCGTACTTTCCGTATATGCGGGATCGGCTGAATGCAGCACTGTACACGTATATTCATTCTCACCGGCACTCAGAACAAGTTCCGCTCCTTCCAGAAAGTTCTGTGCATATTCCTGTGGTGTACAGATAATGCTCAGCTCACATTCCTGATCAGAAAGCTTTGTCTTCTTTCTGCTGTAAATCCCGGCGGAACTGCTGCTGCAGATCCATTTCGTTCTGCTTTCATACACCGCATTACCACCATTGGCGAAGCGTACGATTGTTCTGTATTCACAAGGAACAATCACAGTCTCTGCACAGGTAAATACAACAGGTGTCTGTTCTTTCTCGGTACGGAAGACAAACTCTTCTCCTTCTTCAATCACAGTATTGACAGGAAGTACGCCGCAAGCTTCAATACATTCCCCTTTACAAGGTACCAAAGATACTTCACATGTATTATCGAACGAATATCCGTTCCATGTATAAGCAGAGGATCTGTTCTTCTTTACCAGTACTGTCTGTCCCTCTTTCTCAGCAGCAGCCGCATCCCTGCGGTTCAGCCTTACACGAACAGTTCCTTCCGCAAAGCCTTTTCTGTTCTTTGCTGTATATTCAGATTCCGCTTTCAGGGGAATACCGTCGGAAGTACGGAATTCCACAGGAAATTCACTGCCGGAAGAAACATATGCTGCAGAAGCAGGCATGCATACGGAAGCAGTCTTTTCGGCATCCCTGTTCTGTTCTTCATTGTTTGTGCCGGCTGATCTGGGATTGACAACTGTAATACCGTTTATCTCTTCCGGTATTTCAAAGCGCCATATCACGCTTTTATCAGAGAAACGGCATTCTTTTTCCCTGCCGTTTTCCGTAGTGGAAGTAAAGGTCTCTCTGTTATCCATATACTCCCATGTTCCCGTCTGCGTCTTGTACTCGGAAATGATCACAACTGCTCTTTGTTTGAGAACTTCAGGATCCTTCACAGTTACATCTGCCGCAGATGTTACCGTATAGCTGAATACTGCATCATCGCGTACACATTCCAGAACAGTACCGGTATGGAAATATTTCTGATAATCCTTTGCGCTGCATCTTGCGAAGACGTTGCCTGAGATTACGCCCTTCTTTCCTCTCTTGAAGACAGATTTGTTTTCAATAAACAGATCTCCGTTAAAACCGCTGAGTGTAAACACACTGTGCTTTTCCACTGCCCCAGGATTCTCTGCAGTTCCTGTACATGATACATATTTCACCGCTGTCTCCCATTCAGGAAGAGCAGTGGTTTCTTTCTGACAGACAAACTGCTTTTCATTTTCCTTCTTGTCTTTCATGATGAAAGCAGCCCCGGCAGGAATGACTGTATATGCAGGAAGTTCACCCTTCACCACGATCGTATCGCCCTTTTCTGCATTCCTTTGCATCGCTGCATCATTTGTGAAGACATGCCCTTCCCAGAGATACCGGGATCCCTTGGAAACCTTGTAATCCAGTGTATCATTCCGCAGCAGTGTTACTTCCACAGTTACTTCAGGCTGTGCTGTCTTTATCGCTGAAGGAAATATATTCTCCGTAATCTCAGCCCTAAAACTGCCGTCTTCATCCACCGGTGTTCCGTCTTCATAGCAGGGAACGGCTTTCAGCATTGTACCTGCAGGAAGACCTGCGGAATCCTGCTGTACATCAAAAGTGATGGTCTTTCTCAGATAATTGTCATTCAGTTCAATATCATTGAAGCCTGCCATATAGTTGATGTTAACGATCAGAACAGATGCAAGTTCTCTTGCTGTCTGAACTGCCTTTCTTTCAGAAGACAATGCCGATGCCAGATACTTGTAATTCCGGATAAATCTCCTGCTCTGATCCGAAAGTTCACCACTGCTTAAAAGAACAGACTCATACGAAGATTCTCTGAACATACTCATGATCTCTGATGTGAAATCAAGAAGCTCCTGACTCCCGCTGACATTTTTCTCCATAACCGGCGCCTCGGGAACACAGCAGTCATATTCTCTCATCGCACTTCTGTAGAAAGAGAGTCTTTTGTCCGGTTCTGTCTGTTCAAAAGCAATGCGCAGTACTGCTTCCTTCGGATCACGGATATTCAGCCCGACACGTCTCAGCACCTTCTTCAGAAAGAGGTCCACATAATCTTTCGACATGCCGATGCCTAAAGCAAACATCATAAAGGTGGTGAAAGTCATTGTTTCAGCAAGCAGCAGTTTATTTTTAACCTGTGCTTTCGTCCATAATCTCTGAATCACAGCGTCATGTGAATAAGATGCATAAACCTTGTTCTCGTTCGGATCATCCGATACATACTGCGGCTCTGTACAGCCGTTTGCTTTAAACTGCTCCATAATAAGAGAAGAAAGCTTTTCCGTAAGGAGATCACGTTCTTTGTCCACTGTATCTGCACTGCTCTTTGAAAGAACCTTTTTCACCCATTCCGGATCTCTTCTGCTGATGCCGTAAGTCTCTTCCGCAAAAGCTTCCAGAGAAGCTTTGAATCTGCTGAGAAGATAGGAAATTACATAGTAACCTGCAGGAATACGGCCTGCTTTCAGTATCATGTTCTTAAGTTCGGAAGAGCCGTACATTTCATAAGCATGTGCAAGGATATGATCTTTGTTGTTGTCGTTGAAGATTCTGTCTTCCGCCAGTTCTTCAAACTCTTCTTTCAGATCTATCAGTTCCTGTGTCAGATAAGACTTCAATTCTTTCATAAAAATTTTCCTTAATCATTCTGTAAAATCATATGTTTCATAAAACTGCTTATCAGCTACGAAATTAAAATCTGCATCAACCACAGTTCCGCTTCCATCTTTCGTAATGCTGTAGAAGACAATATGAGAGGTCTTCGGCGAAGAAAGCAGTGCACCCCAGAGAACAGCATTGAAGTAATGTTCTTCATCATCTTCATTGATTCTCATTCTTCCACTCTTTACAAGCCAGTCAATCTCCTCACAGCTTCCGTCTTTCACTTCCCATGTACTGTATACAGCAGGCTTCTCCTGCCATTCATCATTGCCGAGAGAGACATTCTTCCGTTCAAAAGATTCTTTCCTGTTGGGATAAGGATATCCGGACGAATCAATCTTGAAGTAGTCACCTGCTTCTGCTTTTTCACCAGCATCATGCCCGATGGTTTCCTGAGAAAACAGCTCATAAACATCATTCTGTTTTCTGATTTTACCTTCACGGATCATCCTCTTTTCTTCTTCACTTCCATCTCCAAGCCGCCATGCCTTGAATGTCTTCGGCTTCTTCATAATTGTCTTCATATTCATTACCTCTTGTTTCTTATTATAACAATAACTGTATTTCTTTTTACGTGATCATTCCGTACAGCCGCTTCATTTATTTACGGTATTTTCAACGCATTAGAGCTTCCGCAGGCTGATGGAAGTTCTCTTCTGCATTCACTGCAGTTGTGAAATCCAGTATGATTTCTTTCATATCTTTGTACCTGTTCTCCGGTTCCGGTTCCAGCATCCGGGAGAGTACAGATCTGTGCAGCCGGTCAACTTTCGAGGAAAGTGAAACATCTTTTCCTTTCAGCACTGCTTCATACGGTGTACTGCACTCCGGCGGCAGTGTGAGCATCCGGCCCGAAAGCATCTCATACCACAAGATTCCAAGAGAGTACTGGTCACTGGCTACTGTAATCCTCTGTGCTGAAGACCATCCGCCCTTGTGCTTTACATACAATGCTGTTTCAGGAGCACTGTACCTGTTCAAAGAAATCTCTTCATACGGCCGCGGCTGTCTTTGCGGAAAGCTTTTTTCAAGACCGGTGATGACCGGAACAATATCACCTTCACTGCTAAGGGAAAGGTATATATTCTCCGGACGGATATCTGCATGTACAATGCCTGATTCATGAAGCATCTGCAGTGCTTCCATAATTTCAATCATGCAGGCATCAATCATATTCTGTTCAAACAGTTCCGATACCCGGCTTGCAGGTACTGCTTCCTTGTGTACTTCCGGATTGAACCGTAAGCACACGGAAGCACTTTGTATCTTCTGTTCTTTCATTGTTTCAGATACGCAGCCTCTTCTGCTCTCGTATCAATAATCATGACGGTACGGTTCAGTTTTGCGATTTCTTCCACATACTGACCATTTACCAGATCTCCGTCATGATGCCAGTGATTCTCTGCACCAAGACCGCTGACGGAGGCAATCTGCTCTTCCGAGGCGCCGCATTCGATCAAAAGATCTGCAACTGCCTGTGCACGTGCCAGTGAAAGCTGAAGGCATGTCTCTGTATTGCCGGAAGCAGTCGTTCCGGCAATGTGAACAGATGCACCGTATTTGTTCATCATCTCTGCTTTTTCCGTCAGTGTTTTCTTCGCTGCATTGTAATCCAGAAATTCAGCGGAGTTTGCCGCAAAAGCAAGAGAATCCTCATCCATGATGATCGTAGGCATAATGCTCTTTTCCTCTGCCTGAATCACACTGACAGCCGGATAGCATTCACTCTCTTCAATCGGTTCGTACTTTGTTTCTTCAAACTGCACTTCGGAAACGCCGCATGCCTCAAGCACCATTTTCCAGAGTGTCTGAAGCTGATTCTTCTGATTGTCACTAAGATCATTCTGCGGTTCACCAGTAACACCGCAGTTGATCCATACCGCCTTGTCAAAGATCGTAAGATCGGGCAGTGCGTGCTGTTCCTCCAAAGATGTAACCAGTTCCTCAAGATCTGAGTCCAGAAGTGTCTTTCCATCATATTTCTTTGTCATATCCAGATAATTGACTGTCTGAATACCTGGATCACAGACAATCAGCACATAATTTTCAGCACTTACGTCTTTCGCAGCCAGTGCACTGACGTGCAGAGCTTCCAGTACATCGGTTTCTTCTGTATAAGGAACTGCTTTTTCCAGTTCTTCATAAACCGCTTCGCTGTATGCTTCAACAATTTCATCTTTCGTCGTCTCCGGAAGATCTTCGAATGCAGTTCCTTCAAATTCTTCAGGCACTTCGATATCGACATAGATATACGGAGCACCGTCAATTTCAACTGCTTCCACTGCTCCGCCGGAAGTCACTGCATCCTCCAGGTACGGCTTGACAGCCGCATTGTCATAGCTGATACGGAAACCGGACTGATGTTCTCCACGGGCAATGACGGTAACGGTTTTTTCCTGTGATGCTGTTTCTTTCAACGCTGTAACAACGGCACCGGAAACACTGCATCCTGCTGTACTCATCAGTACAGCTGCTGCAGTAAATTTTCTGATCATTCTGCTTTTCTTCATTTACTTTTCTCCTTGATCTGATAATGTCATCATACTGTTCGGGAAACAGTCATTTTTTTCTCCGTTTTTATTCACGGCTGTCCAGCAGAAGTCCGGCATTCCTGACAAGCTGGTCGGTAGAATCCGGATCAGCCAGATGAGCAGCGAGCATCTGCCTTGCAGTAGTCTTAAGAACATCTGCTTCTTCTTTTAATATCAGGATTTCATGTTCATAAAGGGAGCTGTCTTCTCTGACAATTCGTTCTGTATTTCGTTCAAAGTCGGCATCCATCGATTCTCTGGCAGCTTCCAGTCCGGAAAGTTCTGCTCTTTTCTTTGCCAATTCCTCTTCCAGAAACATGATTTCTCTGTCGATCACATTTCCACGTGACTTCAGCGACAGCACAAAGACAAAGCCTGAGGATACCATCGGTTCCAGTGACAGCAGCAATGTATTAAAGAATGCTTCCGTATCAAACCCATCTTCTTCCTTAATAACTTCTGCGTCCTCTTGTGTACTTTCCTGTGATGCGGCATGATTGACGACAACTACAGAACTGACGGACTGTGATTTGTTTTCGTTCATCCGGCTGAAGCGCATGCCGGCAACCGGTACAAAGAGCATGAGCCAGAGTACAATACAGAAAACAGAGCTGAGCACTGCTCCTTTTCTCAGTCTGTATTTCGCTTCCAGATAATTCTCTCCCAGCTGTACAGGGATAAAGTTCAGAAGAAACGTCACACCATAAGCCATGATGACTGCGGAATTGTTTCCCATAAATTTGAAAGTCTGTGTCAAAAGACTGTACAGAAAGTTATGATCCATAACCATGGCTGCAGCGGACACGGCAAGGACAGTCAGCGGATGATTGAAAACAGAATGACTGACTTTATGACTCTTCTGTACCGTTTCAAGACATTCTCTTTCGATCTGCTGCAGTTTATTGATGGAACGGTTTCTGATTATTCTCATATGTTCTTCCTCCGAAAATTGTTTTTCTGTTTCTTGCTTCGCGCAGTTTTCTGAGACGTTCCTCCATCTCTTCCGTCTGCTTCAAAGCTGTGCGGTAAGCCGCATCCATTCTTACGGCATCCCCCGCCTGTGCATGACCAATCTTCTCTGCCTGAATGGCATGTTCATTCTTCTGCGCACTGTAATCTTCAGCTGCGAGCTTCAGTTCGCTGTCAATCACAGCATCCATGAAGGTTTCATTGTTCACATCCGGCTTTGCAAAAAGAATCATCATGGACGTCTTTAACTTGAAGTCCTTCATGAATCGCTGCCATCTGCGCGGTCTGATGTACGCATCCGTCTTAAGATCCATGTTCGGTGCATAAAGAGAAGCATTGATCTTCTTCTCGTTCTCATCATGTTCTTTTCTTAATTCATCGGCTGCCATTGCAGATCTCCTTTCTCTTTCTTTTCTGTTTCTTCCTTCTTCACGGATCCTTTACAGAGAGGATCTTCCAGCAGTTCCTCCGGGATTCTTCCGTCTGCCGAACGTACTCCGCTCCGGTATTCTTTCAGATGTCTTTTCAGTACTGCTTCCGCTCTGTTTTTATGATCTTCCAGAAGGGTTTCGATATTCTCTTTTTCCAGCTGCAATGTATACAGCAGAATCCGGCATTCATGACGCTGTGCCTGTGCCTGCAGAATCTTTCTTCTCAGATGACTGTCACTGATGTCGTAATAACTGCAGCCGGCATACGGATCAGGTTCATTCAGCTTTTCTCTGCAGGAAAGAATCATTCTCTCCTGTTTCTGCATCCAGATTTCCGTATCTGCCTGAATCCTGGATAGATAGTCACTGCAGTACAGTGCCTTCACTTCCGCATAAGCTTTGTAAACGCCCTGATCCGGATGCAGTGCTGCTTGTTTTCTGCCGCTGATCCGGTCCGCAATCAGCGGATAGCGAAGACCCGGAACAAACGGAATTTTCTGCAGTCTTCTTTTCAGCTTCTCATACTCCTGATGTTTCATCTTTTTCATACTTGTCATTCCTTTCGCAGTTATTCTGCCGAACGGGGATCACAGATTTTTTCAGTCATTTTTACACATGATGAAAAACACTGTTCTCATCACTGAGAACAGCGTCTGTTCCTTATTCCTCCTTCATACGTTCGATGACTTCCGGTGAGATATCTCTGCAGCTTTCATAATCAAACTTGTTTTCTCTGCACCAGCGGCATATGTGCATCTGCAAGGATATGCTGCATCTTTTGTTGGCGAACGCTTTTGCCTGAATCAGGTTTCCGTTTCTTACTTCAATTGTCACCAGAGATACATCCGGATCTGCAGTTCTGCGCATGAAGTAGATTTCTGTTCTGCCTTCCATAATCGCATGTTCGTAGGAAGCGACACAGTTGTGCATGGCTCGTCCTTCTGATGCAAGATCGGCGATGTTCTTCGGTGCACGGATGAAGTATGTACCTTGCCAGTTTCCTGCTTCATCTTTCTTTGAACTGTGTTCACGGTATTTAATGACTGCTTCTCTGAATTTCTGCTCTGCACTGAGTTCATTCGTTATGCGGTAACTGCGTACAAGATCATCGTGTGCTGTTTCAAGATCATGCGGACAGTAACCGAAGTCATTGATCCCTGTGCGGTATTTCATCTGCAGATAATCAATGTATAACTGGTAATCATCTATGCTTCGTTTTGAAATGTATTCCAGAATTCTTCTTGTCTGCCGTACATCAAGAGATGAGAGTCCGGGAATGCTGCTTCTCTGTACAGAGTGATCATGCAGGACATCCTGATTCATCAGAAAGTTTACCGTACCTTCATTGAAAGACAGACCTTCCAGAAGTCTTCTTTCGGATGCATAGACATATGCGATCCGCTTCCTGATATTTTCCTGCATCATCAGTTCTGCAGGAATGTTCCTCAGCAGTCCTTTCGGAAGGCCCAGAAGATCCGCGGCATTCCGGTAATCCATAGGCCATGGTTCCTCGTCAAACATTGCAGAAGACTTCATGCTGTATTCTGAAAAGTAACGGTCGCCAAAACCCGCGTATCCGCCCTTGATGAGCAGTTCCGCACCTTTGTGATAATTGCCGCTGCACAGAAGCGGAAGCAGAAGATTCCTGCCGCCATGTTCCAGATAGTTCCTCAGTCCGAATGAAGGATACTGCTGATCAAAGTTGATCAGTACTTCATACGGAATATGACTGTCATAGCAGAATGTCCAGATCTTCCGGAAGTTCATCCCTTTGTAATCCCCGCACATATGCAGGAACCCATCCTTGATCAGGAACGAGAAGAATCCTCCTGTTTTTCCGCATCCAGCTGCATAATAACGGATCGCAAGCATAGAACCGTCTTTTGCTTTCAGCAGTTCACCGAACAGCTGATCTTTCCCGTACGCCGCTGCTTTTTCTTTTGTTTTTGGAACAAGATGCTTCTGTTCTTCAGCGGAAATCTCATGCGGTACAATCTTGTATCCTTTTGTACGGTAAATTTCGGCAAACATCGTCAGACTGATGATATCCGGAACAACCGGAAACACATCCGCAATCACCTCAGCAGCAGGATCATCTCCCATGTATCTGACTCTCTTCTTTTCAATCAGATAAAGCCATGTATTCAGATCATACATTCCTTCTTCCTTCACTTCTCTCGTATTCCATCTGAACAATGCCTGATAGATACTGCGGAAGCTTCCATTTTCGTAGAGAGAAGGATTTCTTCTGTACTTATGCATTTCCGGCACAGCAATCACAAGCTTCAGTGTCTGATGATCCTCTTTGTCAAGTGCATATACATACGTGTTCTCATCCATGATTTCTAATACGGTCTGTGCAAGAATCCCGTTCTCTTCTGCATGTTTCTTTAACTGATAATGATCCTGCATCACCATATGACCGCAATGACTGCAGAATGCGCGGAATGATCCTGCAGGCTTCATGAAGAAATATTTATGAATTCTGTTTTCCATACTGACCCTCCTTGATCAGAAAGATCCTATGGATTTGAACTGAGTCCCAAAGTTTGGACAAAAGTTTGATCAGGCCACATTAAGGGCA
>R19__coassemble_180_pt1 | contig 34856 bp, 22 predicted proteins | sample R19__metabat2_low_PE_032 | metagenome-assembled genome bin R19 | reverse complement strand
TTGCGGCAGCTCTGCTTGCAGGATGCACAACCGCTTCTTCCTCTGCAGCTTCATCTGCAGAGACTTCATCTTCTGATGAAACAGTATCCGTCAATGACTTTATTGATCCTGCTTACACACAGTCTCTGCAGGATCAGATTTCATCATTCGGAGACAATCCGGACATCGGCAACAGGTCTGCCGGCTCTGATGCAGAAGCAGATGTAATTGATCTTGTTTACAATACATTCAGCGAGATCGGTCTTCAGAATGTAGAGAAGGAAGCTTTCAGTACCGACAGCTGGTCCTTCAACAAATCACGTCTCTATTACACAGATGAAAACGGTGAGCAGCAGTATATTGCCCTTGGCGGATACGCTACGGAATTTGTCGCAGACATGCAGGACTATCAGCTGGTCTATGTAAACAAAGGCACAGCTGCCGACTATGAAGACATTGACGTTGAAGGAAAGATTGTTCTTGTTGATATCGACCAGTGGAATGACTGGTGGATCAACTTCCCGGCTTATCAGGGTCATGTCAAAGGTGCTGCTCTGGTCATCGCCTGCAACACTTCCGGCTATGCACAGTATGACGAATATACAACAGGTTCCCAGGATATCTGCGGTCCCTATGACGCTCCTGCCATGGCAATCTCAAAGCATGATTCCCAGATACTGCAGAATCTGATCAGTGAAAACGGCGGAGAAATCACGGTTACCATGGATGCCGAAAGTCTGATCACACTGGATACAGAGAGTTATAACGTCATCGGTGAAATTCCCGGTACAACAGATGAAGTTGTCTACTACTTTGCACATATGGACGGCTACTATCATTCCTACTTTGACGATGCCCAGGGACTTGCGGAAATGATTTCCATTGCCAAAGCTATGGTGGAAGCAGGGATTCAGCCTGAGAAGACCATCCGTTTTGTTGCCCATGCAGGTGAAGAATGGGGAGATACAGATACAGAGTTCGACTGGTCCGAGGGTGCTTGGAAACAGATCAAGGAAGTACATCCGGAATGGGCTGAAACAGCATTCGTCATTCTGAACATCGACGGCATGTATGCAGTTGACGGACAGAAGGACTACCGTATTGCCTGCTCTTATCCTCTGGCTGACTACGCACAGTCTGCCGTGGACAAAGTCAATGTACCTGAAGGATATACACTTGAAGTACTTACTCCTACTACGACTTATACAGAAGACTTCGGCTGGCAGCGTTACGGTGTACCTGCAATTGTCGCATCCGGAACAGGTTTCCTGAATGAACCCTATCGCAATCTTGCATATCATTCCAGTATGGACAACAAAGTGCTTGGTGTTGATGATGACGCGCAGAGAATGACGATGGAACTGTTCGCCGCAATGGGGATTGAGCTTGCCGGTACAGGCTGCCGTCCGATGAACTTCGCCCGTGAATTCGAAGCAATGGAAGAAACTTATGAAGGCGATGCCATTGACTTCCGCGGTATTCTTGAAGCATCGGAAGAACTCTATGCAAAGATTGTTTCTTTTGAAGAAGCTTATCAGGCTGCCGAAGGTGATGAAAAAGAAGCACTGAAGGAAGAAGCACAGGCATTCAACAAAGAAACATGGCAGATCTTCAAGCAGATCAAGACAGATCTGATGCGCTTTGATTATGCCGGAGATATCATCTTCCCGCATGAAATCTATCAGAACAACATCGCTGCTCTGGAAGGTGCGATCGCTGCTCTGGAGGACGGTAACGCTGCCGAAGCTCTGGATGAATATCTGTACGATGTAGACTACAACTGGTATGCATATGACTTTGACTATGAAACATTCAGCTATATGGCTGACAAGTTCTATGCAAAGAGTGAAGGTACATGGGGTGAAGGCATGCTGGAACATCCTTCCGAAGATCTCTATGATCTGATCCACTCTCTGAACGAAAAATATGATGATGAAAACGCTGATGTATCTGCTGAACTCGCCGAACTGAAAACAGTTCTTGAAAGACAGCAGACATATCTCTCCGAGAAAGAAACAGAAGAACAGGAACAGCTCGATGATATCGAAGCAATGATCCGTGCACTTCTTGACTGAGCGAACATTCTTTCATTTAAACAAAGACAGTGAACGCACGATTCACTGTCTTTTCTTTTGCAGAATTCATCATCATTCCCCTTTCATATTCTGTTTTTGTATAATTGAAATACAGGATGCTGTTCAGAATGAAGAGGAAACAGGAAATATGGATACATGGAAAAAATACTTTGACAGAAAAATCCTTTTAAGAGGAAAACAATACTATGAAGACGGCTGTATTCGTTCTTTGAGAAAGACCGGAAATACCGCTTATGCAGTTGTAGAAGGCACGCAGGATTACAATGTCAGTATCGACCTGAAAACCATGATTCCCGATGCCTCATGGTGCACCTGTCCTTATGCAGAAGGCGGAAATCTGTGCAAGCATATTGCGGCAGTCCTGTATGCCATCGATGAAGGAGAACTGCAGGAAACCGGTGATCCTGCGGATATTGAACAGTTCTTTGAACTGGCGGACGTCAGGAAAGAAACAGAACGGATCACTGCATCTGTGCCGGAGGATGAGCTGCGCAGGTTCATCAAAGAAGAAGCGGAAAGAAACCCTTCGTTCAGAAATCATTTTTTTGTCCGCTTTGCTTCAGGTGAATGCCGTGAGTCACGTGTGTTCCTGCGCCTTGAAATGCAGGAATTCATCCGTTCTTTTACAGATGAATACGGCTTTGTCAGTCCGTCCGTGCTGAATACCCTTGCACAGAAGGTCATCAACTATATGCATAAGCAGTATTCTGTTCTGAAGGCAGACAAAGGCAGTGAAAGTGCAGCTCTGTTCCTTCTTGATCTTTATCATGAAATGCTTTCAAGTATTTATACAAATCAAGAAAAGAGTGATCCTGTATATCACGAGATTATTGAACTTCTTTATGACTGCACAGAACATCTTAGTGAAAACGAAAAAGAAAAGATCTGCAGTGAAGCAGAACATATCGCAGATTCAACCGTCAGATATGAAACACTGTTTCTCAGATCATTCATTGAAAACCTGATGTCATCACGTAAAGAAATTCTTGCAGAGATCGCAAGGCTTGACGACGTGCTCAGAAAAAGCAAAGGTCCGTATGCACCGCACACAAGCACCGGTTCTGCTGCACAGCAAAGACTGGAGTTAATGCGCCAGCTTCATATGCCTGAAGAAGAGATCAGTGCATGGGTATATGAAAACAGACGCTTCATTGAACTGCGTGATTATGCAATCGAGATTGCACGCAAAGAAAACGAACCGGAAAGAGAAGAATTCCTGATCAAAGAAGGACTTCTTCAGAATGAATCTCATGATTTTTTCAGAGAGAGTTATCAGGAAATGCTTTTTGCTTTCTACGTACGCACAAACAGGAAAACCGCTTTGAAGAACGCTGTACTGGAATACTTTGAAAAATATCAGTTTCAGAACAAATATTACGAGATGCTGAGATCAGTTCTTACAAAGGAAGAAACAAAAGATCTGATCATGAATGATCTGAGCAGTTCTCTTGATCCCGTGACTGTCTGCAGTCTGTGGGACGAAGAAAAAATGTATCCGGAACTTCTGGAAACCATTCTCAGTTCGAAATACTTCTTTCTTCTGGACAAGTATGCACAAGTTCTCTGTGCATATGATCAGGAAACTGTTATTGCGCTCTATTCCGATTACCTTCGCTCATTTATACTGACTGCAAAATACAGGTCTGCTTATGATGAACTTTTCAGCAAACTGCATTTCCTTGCTTCCCTGCCCGGCGGAAAGGAGGAAGTACTGAATCTGATTGATCAATGGCGCCTGCAGTACAGCAGCCGGATCACGCTGATGAAAGAGCTGGATGAATTTCTGCGGGATATTTAAAAGAGAAAAAGAAGAAAGTCGTATTACAATAGTTACAGTATTACGGAGGAAACAGAAATGGGTGTTTTAACAAATTATGAACCGAAGGAAGTTCTGCGTTTCTTTGAAGAAATCTGCAGTATCGCTCACGGTTCGACAAATACAACTGCCATCAGCGATTATCTTGTAAAGTTCGCTGAAGACCGCGGTCTTTCATACAGACAGGATGAAGCAGAGAATGTCATCATACGCAAGCCCGGAACTGCCGGTTACGAAAACTCTGCTGTCGTCATTATTCAGGGGCATATTGACATGGTTGCTGTCAAAGACGATGACTGTGACAAGAACATGGACACAGACGGTCTTGATGCAGAAGTTGTTCAGATTGACGGAGAAGACTGGATTACAGCAAAAGGAACATCACTGGGCGGTGATGACGGCATTGCGGTTGCGTATGCACTTGCTCTGCTGGATTCCGATGATATTCCGCATCCCCCGCTGGAGTGTGTCTTTACAACTGACGAAGAAATCGGCATGCTCGGTGCTGCTGCTCTGGATGTATCCGATCTTCAGGGAAGAATCTTTATCAACATGGATTCCGAAGATGAAGGTGTATTCACAGTCAGCTGTGCCGGCGGTGTACGTGCAACCGGAACTGTTCCTTACGATAAGGAAACAAAGAGAGGTACGGTTGTATCAGCGAAACTGAGCGGCTTTGCCGGCGGTCATTCCGGTGTTGAAATCAACAAAGGAAGAATGAATGCATGCATTGCCTGCGGACGTGCAGTCAACGCTGTAAACCATACTGTTCCTTTACAGCTGGTGCATATTTCCGGCGGTGCAAAGGACAACGCCATTGCCACATTCGCTGAAGTTTCCTTCCTGGTACCGGATGATCAGACAGAAGCTGCTGTTAAAGCTCTGGAAAAAGCAGTGAATGAAATCAAAGCAGAATATGCTTCCGTGGAAAAAGGGATTGTTCTTAGTGTAAATACAGAAAAGAAAGAAACCGTCTGCTTCACAAAGAAGTCAACAGATACTGTTCTTGCTCTGCTTATGATCTATCCCAACGGTGTAAGAAGAATGAATCCTGACATGAAGGATATGGTACAGACATCTCTGAACCTCGGTGTTATGCAGACAACGGATGATGCATTCGTTCTTACTTCAGCTTTGCGAAGCTCCAGTGCTACGGAAAAAGAATACATGCTCAATCAGGTAAAAGCAGCAGTCGCTCTTGCCGGCGGCACAGTCACCACAGTCGGTGAATATCCGGGCTGGGAATATATGCCCGAATCCCTGTTAAGAGATACGATGGTTGCGGCATACAAGGAACAGTACGGCAGCGAGCCTGTGGTAGAAGGCATCCATGCCGGTCTTGAATGCGGACTGTTTGCTTCAAAGATCAACGGACTTGACTGCATCTCTTACGGTCCGATGATGCGCAATGTACATACAACTGGAGAAAGACTGAACATTCCCTCTGTAGAACGTACATGGAAGCTGACAAAGAATGCTCTTGCAAGATTAAAATAAGTATTCATACAAGCTGCAGCAGATCCTGCAGCTTGTGTTTTTATCTGCGTAATCAATGGTTATGAACGACTTTTATATCTATGACAATACGATCAGACTGCACTGCCGGCTGGAAATCCCTTCCGGCATAGAGAAATGTCCCCTGATCCTTCTGTTTCACGGCCTCACCGGCAGTATGGAGGATGATCATCTTCCCGAACTTGCACAAGGAATGCTGGCAGGCGGAAATGCTGTTCTCTGCACAGACCTTTACGGCCACGGCAAAAGCGGCGGTTCTCTTTACGAACATACACTTCATCACTGGCTCGGCAATATCGAAGCTGTAACAGCATATGCGGAAAAGCTGGATTTTGTAACAGAACTGTACCTTGCCGGTCATTCCCAGGGCGGACTTGCCGCCATGCTGGCAGCAGGCACACATCCGGACAAGTATCAGGGAATACTGCTTTTCTCCCCTGCTCTTGTCATCATGAAAGGTGCGAAGAACGGCTTTCTTTTTGGCAGCACCTTTGATCCTGCATGTATTACGGAAGACCTTTCCTTTGAAGGACACGCTCTCAGTCCTGCCTATCTTCTTTCTGCGCAGTCATTCAACTATGACAAAACAATTTACAATTACAAAGGTCCGGTTCTTCTGGTGCACGGGGATTGTGATGACATCGCACCGCTGCAGGATTCACAGGAAGCAGTACAGAAATATCTGCATGCAGAACTCAAAGTGATCCATGGTGCAGATCACTGTTTCAATGATCACATAGATGAAGTCACAGAAGTGATCAGAACATTTCCGGTACATAAAGAAAAGAAGTGAATAAATACGCACTTCTTTCTTTCATTCTGTTTCGTTTGTTTCTTCCGGTATACTGTTCTTCCTTGATACTTTCTGAATCAGGAAAGGCACCACAAGCATGATATAGACAAGACGGATAAATCTGTCCAGAACCGCGCCGGCCATTCCCGAAGGAAGCAGAGGTACGATCACATACAGAACAACAAAGTAGCCAAGGATTCCGGCAATATAAGAGATCAGTCTGAATTCTGCTGTACCGCTGACTTCATACTTCAGCCATCTTCTGTCAATAAACCAGGAAAGAATCACGGCAAGAGAGAAACCGCAGCCTTTGTATGTATCAACTGCCATCTTCGCAGGATCCACAAGCAGCTGTCCGGCTTCATCATAATCCATCGGATAGCCTTTGTATGTTGCATAAAGAATGACAAGAATATTCAGGAGAATTCCGATCAGCAGTACAGCTGTATCCGGAATTCTGTTTTCTTCTACTTGAACAAGAAGCCATCTGAAGAAATAAAGAAGAGCAACGGTAACCGCAAATCCCGCGAATACATCCTGAGGTGTATGCACACCGAGATAATTGCGGCTGAAGCCGACAAGCAGAATCATCACAAGCATCAGAATACGCAGTGCATTTTTCAGATTCTTCTGAATGGCGATACTTCCGTATACCGCCGTTGCGTTGGTGGTATGCCCGCTGGGAAAAGAATATCCGGTTGCTGTTGTCATTGCCCCGTCCACAGGTGTGATTCTTGCATCACGAATCCAGGGTCTGTAGCAGCAGACAGTGACTTTCAGGAAACCGTTCACCAGTCTTCCCGCACCCCATGTCATCAGTGTATAAATACCCTGCTTCTTTGAGATGCACCAGTAAACAGCCGCCACAATCATCATCGTAAGAAGTTCTTCCCCGTACGTTGTGATATACGACATAAATGAATTGAATATGCCGTTTGTCGCTTCTCTTAAACTCTGAAGCCACAAGAGATAAATAATGTCCATTTCATTCCTCCGTTTCAAAACTTTGAAAACTACGGGATATCATATCAGATTTCATTCTCCATTCAATCATCCCGGAAAGAAAATACAGAAAAAGCCGGGACTTCAGATCTTCATCGCTGCAAGTGTACCGTCACGTACAGCTTCCAGTGCCTGTGTTGCCTGCACTGCATCACCGGCAGTATAAACCTCTTTGCCGCAGTGCTGTCCCTGTATGCTGTGTTCATAACGGCAATCATCACCGGCGTTATGGTCACCTGTCGCAATGGCTCGTCCGCGCCCGGGATGAAGAACTGTCGCAGTTTCTCCCGGAGCATATAGAAGAGCTCCCGATCATTCCAAGGAAGAACGATGGGAGCTCGTGCATGACCTGCGGAATCAAAAATAGTTCCTTATGGTATTTACGGTGCCTTGTCCATTACTGTGAGACCTGTGATCAGCGTGATGTGATCCTTCTCATAATCGATGAGATTCAGGGACTCCCCATCGGGCGAATCGGTATACAGCTCGGTCGGGTATAACGTGTAGGAATTCACGCGACCTGCGCGGTCAAGATTGTCCTCGGTAAGCACATAGACCGACCCATCGTTATCTGAATCTGCAATAAACAGTGCCTTCACACAGGCTGCACCTTCTTCAGAGGTCTTTCGGATATAACCGGTGATGGTGATGGCGTGCATGCCATTGCCCATCAGTGCCGTTACTTCAGGCTTTTCCAAATCAATATCCTCCGGTTCGCAGACAATGCAATCCTCCACGAAATATTCTCCCCAGTTCTCCTCCGCAAGAAGGATGGTCCCATCCTCTTTTACGAAAAAATACCCCGAAAGCACTGCCAATGGTTCATATTGCCGTCCGGCTTCATCGACATATTTTTCCCCGGATCGTTCCAGGAAAACATAGCTGCCGTCCTCCGAGAAGGTGTAGAAATGCTCGGTAAGTGCATCCGCGAGCCTCTCATCCGACACATAGCCTGAGCTTACATAAGCATTTCTGTCCGGATCCCAGCTGACCAGGGTATCCGGATCGTTCTTCAGAGGATAATAGATTGAATTCATGGTAACACAGCAGCCTGCCGCGCCACCCTCCTTCAGCGTATTAAGATTCTGCACGATCGTGTCCAGGGGCACATAATCCTCTTCCACTGTATTATAGTCACTGTAGCGCACATAATCCGAGTAGGTCAGGCCGGTGACATAGCCCTTGTCCGTATCCTCCCTCGGATAGGTTTCACCCGAACACTGTCCTTCAAAAAAATATTGGATTCCGAATCGCTGATAGCCTCCATTGTTCCAGAAATTTTCCACATACATCTGGAAGAGATCGTCCTCCGTGGCAAAAAGCGGGTCCCCTGCCTCATCCACAGCCTTATCCTTCCAGCCGGAGAGCGTGAGCATATCGCTGGTGGACGCTGCCCAGCACAGAAGGGAATCTCCCCAGTCGGGATCCTCCCGATATTCATCCTCATATACCCAGCTTCCTGTGCTGCCGGATAGTTTGTTGCTGCATTTTTCCGCATCTATGAGTCCCTCATCGGCATATTTGAACGTTTTTCCCTGATAAAAAGCCGTCAGGATATCCGTAATCGTCTCATCGTCAAGAGTTCCGGGGATGCCGGCAAGGCACAGCTCATATGGTTCGCCCTCATGGGTCCATGTCGCCGTGACAATCTGTCCGGCAGCCCCCTCCTCATAGTGAATATCAAAATTTTCAGCAGCTGCAGTCTCCTGTGAATTCGGTGCAGTGGTGCAGGCCGTCACTGACAGCATCATGGTGCCTAAAAGACTCCCGCACAAAATATTTTTTCTTATCCGGTATGTCATCTCATTCCGTCCTTTTGCTTAAATTCGCCAGCTGAAGTCACGAGAATGCGATGGCATATTTTTCAATAGCCTGCATTCTGCTGTCCTCTGCGGCAGTGCCGAATAATTCTCTCCATGAAATGATACTGATTGAATTCAAAAGATATGACTCAGATCTTCATCGCTGCAAGTGTACCGTCACGTACTGCTTCCAGAGCCTGTGCTGCCTGCACTGCATCACCGGCAGTATAAACCTCTTTGCCACAGTCCTTTACTGCTTCATACAATGAAGGATCTGCTTTGGAACCAACCGAATATACGATCTCATCAAACGGGCCGATTTTCATCGTACTGCCGTCCTTTTCCACAACTGCCGTATTTTCATCAACAGATACAAGCTTTGTTTCTGTCATGATCACAGGCGCAATACGGGCAATTGCCGCAAGCGCAGTCACCATATTGGCCGGAGCATCCCCGTCATCAATCTGTTTCTTCATTTCGATCATGGTCAGTTTCAGTTCACCCTTCTTGTTTGCATCAAGGAACTGTGCAGTTTCCACTGCAACCATGCCGCCGACAATCAGCACATTTCCTTCCGTAATGACAGTTCTTCCGGAAAGAATATCATGGGCTGTACAGATATGCTCGCCTGTACTTAAGGAAACAGGCTTAGAACCGTTTGCGATAATCACTGCATCTGCATCCGATTCCCTGATTATGTCTGCAGTAACCGGGGTATTCATCACCACATTCACACCCAGTCTCTTCATTTCCTTTTCATAGAAAGTAATCCACTTTCCAGTTTCTTCCTTATCCGGTACTTTCGCAGCCAGCGCAATCTGTCCGCCCAGATGATCCGATGCTTCATACAAAGTAACTTCATGACCTCTCATCGCAGCCATGCGTGCCGCACTCAGTCCGGCCATGCCGCCGCCTGCAACAAGCACCTTCTTCCTGACTTCAGCAGGTTCCGCTTTCATCACAAGTTCCTTTCCGGCAAACGGATTAATGACACAGGATGCAGGTCTTCTCTTGTTCTGCTCTCCGACACAGCCGGCAAGACAGCTTGCACAAGGTGAAATCTCATCCTCTCTTCCTTCTTCCGTCTTCTTTACGAATTCCGGATCAGCGATCATCGCACGGCCGATCACCACAGCATCCACCTTGTCTTCACTGACCAGTGACTTTGCCAGTTCCGGTGTATTGATCTTGCCGACCAGAATAACAGGAACAGCGGAAACACTGCGAATCGCCTCTGCTTCTTCCAGATTGACAGCCTGCTTTTCACCATGAGAAGGAATGATCTTGTTGGGAAGTTCATACTGGGAACCGCCGGAGATCTCAAAAGCATCAATGCCATGTTCAACCAGAGAAGGCACAAGCTTCATGATATCTTCCACGGTATTTCCTCCCGGAACTCTCTCCGAACCGGAGATACGTAGCACAATCGGGAAGTCTTTTCCGCACTTCTCCTTGATGGCATCCACAACTTCAAACAATAGACGTGCACGGTTTTCCAGACATCCGCCGTATTCATCTTCACGCTTGTTTCTTAACGGACTCAGAAAAGAACCGAGAAGCATATAGCCATGAGCACAATGCAGTTCAATGCCGTCAAACCCTGCTTCTTTCGCCTGTTTCGAAGCATTGGCATACATTGCGACAATGCCGGGAATCTCCTCTTTTGTAAGAGCACGTGTCTGCTGGTACATGGAGTTCAGATAACCGGAACTGGAAACAGGTGTTACACCGAAGAATGAAGAAATGCTCTCAGGTCCGGGATGAGTGATCTGCGGAATGATCTTTGCACCGCAGGCATGAATTCTGTCTGTGAACTGTTTCCATGCCTGAATGCTTTCTTCATTGCGGAAGCACAATGTATTGCCCAGATACGGTGTATTCGGGTCAACTGATGTTGCATCTGTAATAATGCATCCTGCACCACCCTTTGCACGGGCAATCCAGTATTCCTGCTGATTTGCATCAGGAACACCGGAAGGATTGCCGAAACCCAGTGACATCGGTGCCATGAAGGTTCTGTTTCTTAAAGTCATTGAACCGATCTGAATGGGATCAAAAAGATTTGTCATAGGAGTTCCTTCCTTACTGTCTGTTCAGTTCCTCTACTGCCTTGTATGCCTGATGAATCGCATCAATCGCCATGGAAGGCATCTTCAATGCATCACCGATCACATAGACAGGCTTTCCTGCTGCTTCCGCAGCCGCCTTGATCTCTGCTGTATCCGCAGGCTTTGAACCAATCGCAAGAACAACAGTATCCGCTGCGAATGTCTTTTCACCTTCCGGTGTATCTGCTGTTACAGCACCAGCTTCAATCTTCTTTACCGCTGCCGAAGTGACAATGGTAATACCCATCTGTGCCATTGCCATCTGCGTTGTAATCTTGCGCAATGTACCAAGGTCTGTCATCACTTCCGGCTTCATTTCAAGAACCGTAACTTTCTTTCCCTTTGCGGAAAGATATTCAGCACACTCAAGACCTACCAGACCGCCGCCGATGACAACGATATTTTCACCTTCTGCTTCTGTACCGGAAAGAAGATCATGTGCCTCCACAGCACCGGTGTCTTTCGCAAATGCAGGAATGACAGGAACAGAACCGGCAGCGATGATCACGGCATCAAAGTCCTTGATGGTATCAACCTCTGCAGCTGTATTCAGATGTATTTCAATACCAAGCTCTTCAGCATATTTCACAGCCTTGATGCCTGCGTTATAGAAGTCTTTCTTGGCAGGTGCGGCACCGGCCAGAAGGAACTGTCCTCCTAAATGATCTGATGCTTCAAAGATCACCGGTTCATTGCCTGTCTCCTTCAGATCGACAGCAGCTTCAATACCGGCAATACCTCCGCCGATGACCGCTACCTTCTTCGGCTTTCCGGCAGTCTTCAATGACATCGTCTCTTCTTCCAGCAGGGCCGGATTGCGCATGCATGTAATATGCTTTACATTCGGATCCGCAAGTGCGTTTACAAAGTAGTCATAGCATCCCTGGTTGCAGCCGAGGCAGTAACGGATGGAAGAAGCTCTTCCTTCCTGTGCTTTTACGCAGAACTGTGCATCTGCCAGCTGTCCTCTTGCAATAACAATCAGATCTGCTTTATCTTCATTCAGTATCTCTTCTGCCATTTCCGGTGTATTGATACGTCCGCACGGCATCGTAAGCATGCCTGTTTCTTTACGGATTCTGGCAGCATCTTCCACATTGAAACCGTTCGGGATATCCACAGGTGCAACTTCATAGACAGTAGCAGCTGTCAGAATATTTCCTCTGGAGACATTCAGTACATCTACCCCTGCTTCTTTCGCATCTTTGCAGAAATCGATGATCTGCTCTACCGTAAGACCATCCGGCAGCATATCATCATGACAGTCAATACGCATGAACAGCGGCATGCCTTCAGGCATGTTTGCTCTGATTGCCTTAATGCAGGCAAGCGGGAACTTCTTTCTGTTCTCAAAGCTTCCGCCCCATTCATCTGTCCGGTGGTTGAGTCCGCCGGAAAGCATGCTGTGCGGCAGGTAATTATGTGCGCAATGGAATTCCAGCGTATCAAAGCCTGCTTCTGCTGCACGAGCTGCAGCTTTGCCGAAGTTGTCGATCACCTCCAGCAGTCTTTCGTTTGTAATTGCCGGTGCTGTGTAATTCGGTGCAAGCGGCATGGGATCGGGCAGAAGAATCTGAGCTGCCGGGTCTGAGGCGACCGCAAGACCGCCCTGCCACAGCTGGATACATGTCTTTCCGCCTGCTTCATGGACTGCATCGTTGAGTTTTCTGAAGCCTTCAATGTACTTGTCTTCCGCAATGGAAAGGAAGCCATACGGAGCACTTGCGGCATCAACCGCACTGACTTCGACTGTATTCAGTGCACAGCCGCCCTTTGCTCTTGCGACATGATACGCAATCAGCTTGTCCGTAACACTCTTTCCGTCAGCGCTTTCTCCGCTTTCGTGCGTGCCCATTGCCGACATGACAACACGGTTCTTCAGTTCAAGATCTCTGATCCTGATGGGTGAAAATAATTTTTCAAACGGCATAAATTGTTCCTCCTCTGTATGATTTATGCTTTCAGAAACGAACGGATGATTTCAAGGCACTCATCCGTCGTTTCCTTGTTCCATAAAGAAGGCTCGCTTCTGAAACGCAGATACATTTCCGATGCAAACCCGTAATATGCAGTAGAAAGAATCCAGGAGGACTGTTCTCTGATTTCCCCTTTTCTGATTCCTTCTTTGATCATTTCTTCTACTTCCGCGTAATAGACCGGCAGAAGATGACTGTCGGGATCACCGTAAACCGGAGATGAATTATAAAGAATCTCCACAAATGACTCCTTCGGATGATCCAGCATATACTCGATTACATTTGCAAAACGTACACAGAGCTTTTCAATGCTGGTCATTGTATCTTCGATTCCCTTATGCAGTGCGTCTACGTTTTTATTTGTACAGTATCTGTATACATCCTCGATCAGTTCTGCTTTTGATCTGTAATAGAAGTACAGAGTTGCTTTCGCAAGCCCCGCTTTCTGGGCAATATCCGCCATGGAAGTCATATCCAGACCTTTGATGTTGAAAAGATCAATGGACGCTTCGATGATTTCCGTCCTTCTGTTATTTTCCATGATATGTACCTCTCAGCCGACCGGCCGGTTGATTTGTTATAATTTTAACATGTTTGTATATAAAAGAAAGCAGAGATCGGAAAGATTTGCTTCATATCCTCTGCATTGTCATTAATTTGTCTTTTAATTTTGCTATAATCTTCATGTAAAAAGAAAGGCAGATTGTAAAAAACAATCAAGGTAAACAATATGGGTTATTCACCTGACAATGAAAGTAACAAACAGGCCGCAGCCCTCTGGTATCAGGCCGGAGGTTCCAGCGCAGCCGAAAATACAGGCAATGTCAATCTCGATGTTTTCAGTGATATGAAACGTATCTATGTGTACAACAGAGAAACACATACATTCGAAAGGCCCTTCTACAATGAAGAACTGGAAGCAGAATATGATCCTGTCACAAATCCGAATCCTCACTTCAGACTTCTGGATGAGAAATTCAATATGGACTTATTCGCTCCTTCCGATCCCGAGAATCCGCTGAGTCCTTTAAAAAACGATATTTATATTTTCTCTCCCGGTGCTGAAAATCTGGGAAAAGTACATATGATTAAAGGAGGCGGCAATTACGCTCTGTCATCTTCCTATAAGAATATTGCAGGACCTGAGAATCAGGGTCCGACAAAAGAGGAACTGGACGCACTGACTGCAGAATACCGCAGTACAATGAATCCTTATGAAAAAAAGATTGCCGGTGCTTATGATCACCTTCGCAAGTTTGAAAATTCTATGAATGCTTACACAATGATCTACGGTGTTCGTCAGCCTTCAAAAGAAGAAATACGCAGCAAGAAATATCCTGATGTTTATGAAACCATGCTTGTGACAAATGAACGTGACAGATTTGATGATGCGTACAAAGATCACCCGATCCCTGAGCCTGATGAGGAAGCCATCGGGAAACTGACAAATGAAGAGTTCAGTATGGTTGCCATGACAGTTCTCTTTACAGATGAAGGCGGCAGATACATCCAGAACGGAAAAAGCGTTCAGGAGAACTTAAAGTACAGTCTCGCAAACAGCAACCAGCACATTGATACAGTCGCATTCTCCCGCCCGGGCTATGGATTTTTTGAGTACAGCCGTTCTGCGCGCAAAGCCGCAGGAGACGCTGCTGCTGCTTATACGCACGGAAATACACAGCCGCTTGGCAAACTGATTGCAGAAGGTCTTAACAACCTGACAATTGGCAGAGAATACACAGTAAGAGATGGTCTTTTCTCAAGACAGTCATCAGCTCAGATGGTATATATGCACCGTGTTTACCAGCTTCTGAACGATCGCCCGGAACTCATGACTGCTGCTAAGAACGCAGGGCTCAGCGAGAAGTCGGTTCAGGTACTGAATATGTATGAAACCATGCATAACGCAGATGCTGCTAACGCAAAAGATACGATTGATCTCATGAGCGGCCGTATTACGGATGAGAATGTATTAAGAGAAAAGATGGAATCCATTCTCATCAGAGGAATCATGATGCAGTCTCTTTACACCAGTTCCCGGCAGGAAGCAAACTATACAGGTGATATTGCAACAGCTCAATGGACCGCTGCACACCCGAATCCTTCACTTGCCGAAGCAAACAACATGAACGAAGAAATTCTTGAGCTGCAGCATGAGATTCGCAGAAACCGTCCTATGCTCAAAGAAGAAGAGTGGTTCATCAATCCTGAAGCAATGAAAAAAGCAGAGGAAGAGTTAAGAAATGATCCTGTTACCGGCGCGCTGATCCAGCAGGCTATGGACAGCTGTCAGAACGTTGAACAGATGCGTGATTACATCAACAACAGCAGATTCAATGCAATTGCCGATGCCCTCTCTGATGCCAATTCTCTCAATGCTTTCCGTGAAGCAAGAAAAGATCTTGTCACATTCAATATCCAGATGGATACACTTCTTTCCAGAAATCCTTCTTACTCCAATGTATTCGAAAAAATGATGGAGGCCGCAAGAGGTGCCGATACATATCCTGCAGCCGGAGATGCTCTCAAGACGCAGCTTACAAATCTCAGAAATGCTGCACAGAAATACATTGAAGCAAAAGACAAAGAGAATATCCGCCGTCATCACAGAAAGCTTGATGAAAACGAAATTTCCAATGATGATGCAAGAGACCGTTACAGCTATGCAAAGAAGGCTGTCAGAATATGTGACAGACATCTTGAGAAACTCGGACTTGTACTGAACGACCGCGGTGTACCGGCTGCCGGTGACGACCGGAATGCAAAAGTAAAGTCATCAGAACTGAAGAACCTTGCATCACAGCTGCGTCACAATCCGGAGTTCAGCATAGAGAAATTCGCAAAGTATACAATCCTGCATAATCTGAAAGAAACGCATAACGAGGCTTCTTATAAGAGACTGACACAGCGTGACCTGACAGATCAGGCTCAGGCAAGAATGAACACAGAAGAAATGAAGCTCATGAAAGACCTGTGCTCATACATGGATCTGTCAATGCATAACATGATGGCTGTATATAAAGCCATTAAAGAATATGCAAAAGATCTTCGTCAGGAAAGAACAATGCTTCCGGAACAGCTTAAGACAATCAGTTTAAGTATTGAAGCAGGCCAGAAGCGTTATACGCATACTACCGGTATTGCTGAAATTGACGAGCAGCTGCAGCAGATCGCATTGATACGTCTTGAAAAGCTCAAGAATGAAAAACTGGATGAATTCGCAAAGGAACTCAATGCCGGTGCTGCATCCGTCAGCGTTACCGAAACAATCAAGTCTGCAAATGAAGGTTATATCCCTGACGGTGACAGAAATGCCGTCATCAACGGATTCAATACAAACGGTACATTCCTTTCAACCCTCGCTGCTGCACATATGCTTCACTTCAAGAGTGACGAAGAATTCAGCAATACTCTGGACAAGATCATCACAGGTCAGATTGAACCTTATGAAATGAAGAGTGCATATGAAACTGCTTATAATGTCATCAAGTCCGGAAATGAACTGGATCATGCTGCACTTGAGCAGAATCCGAGAGAATTCGACAATCCCGAGAGCATGGCAAGACAGACCTATGCAAGCATCATGAGCAAGGTGCTTCCTGCGCTGAAGGATGAAATGCAGAAGATCTTCAACGCTCCCGGCAACCATGCAGCGACTATGCAGTTTGATGAAAAGAGCACACGCAAGCTTCTTCTGATTTCTAATATGATCAATGATTTCACAGAACATGCAGGTCTGCATGTTGAGGCAAATCATATGTCCGTTTCCGATCTGACTGCTTACAATATGCATTCCAGCAGAGATCTGAATGTAAATGAATGCAGAAATGAGATTATCAATCTTATGTATGCAGGAAAGATCATCAGCAAAGCCCTTGGTTCAAACAACATCAGCAAGCTCTCCGAGGCATATAACAATCCGGAAAGCGGAGCTCTTGCCGAAGTCATCGGCAATCAGTTCTTCGCTGACCACTTCAGCAAGACACACATTACGGAAGCCGGAACTGCGCTGAATACATTCCTTAACGGAAACCCTGAAGAAAATGATATGGCTGCTGCGATGAATTCCCTCGCCGGAAAGATGGAACCCGGAAGACCTCTTCTCGAACATCCTGAAGTTCAGTCTGCTCAGCGTCTGAAGACACTGCTCGGCGAACTCAGCAGTTCCAGAGAAGATCTGATGACTGTCATGCCTTATATCGCAGACGGATCCTTCGCAAAAGCGATGAAGCCTGAAATCGGAAACGACGGAAAGCTCCAGGATGTAAAAGTATTTGCGAACAAAGAAGCAGTTGTCAAATGGGCTACAAGAAAGAAGGATGCAGATTTAACAGAAGGCCGTCATATGATGGGAGAAATGAGAAAGTCTTATGCCAAAGCTTCCGCCGGTGCTGATCCTTCCTTCAGAAAGGATCTGGACAACGGTATTGAAGCTCTCGACAAGCTCTACACGATCGGTGTGATTCCTCCCACAGGACTGATGACTGCCGGCAGTGAAAGAAGTGTTCAGGCAGGAAAGCTCATGAAAGCATACTTCAAAGCTGAATTCATGAATGAACGTCTTTCTCATAATCACAATCTGAGTTATGAAGATGCTTCCAGAGAATTCAGAGAATTCTCCGAAAGACCTGAAGTTGCCGCAAAGTTCACATCACCCGGCATGAATGATGTCAGAAACTTTGTCATTGAAAAGAAGTCTGCTGACCTTGTCAGAGAAGCAGCCCCTGCTCAGCCTGCTCTCAACCACAACGGACCGCAGTTACTGAACTGATGTTTTAAGAAAAGACAGCTCAAGCAGCTGTCTTTTTTAATAACTGCATATAAGAAAAGAACACCCTGTTATATGTTCATAACAAGGTGTTCTTCAAGGGGTTAAGGGCTTATTTGAGATACTTCATTTTTCTTAACGTATCGTTATGAGTTAACGGTGCAGGGATCACAGCCTTTCTGCCGTTTTTCATAAAGACATTCAGTGAGAATCTGCCTGCAGTGATTCCTTTGATCTCCTTCAAAGTATAAATCTTCATACCGATCAGAATCATACGGTCTCCTGCGACAATGATACGGAAGTTATGAGTCAGTGTCAGAATGATTGCGACTGCATTCAGACCGGCAGTAAACGCATACGTTGTTTCATCCAGAACTGCAAGCCATCCTGCAAGTGCCACTGCAAAGCCGGCAGCCACTTCAATCATGGAGAACAGTTCAAAGGTATATTTCATTGTGCTGTCAAGCTTCTTCAGCCTGATCAGGAGGTATACTCTCCATCCGAACAAGAGAACAGAGATCACTTTCAGTATGATAATCAATGCAGGCATATGTTTTTTCCTTTACAGATAAATCTTAGTTGTTCTTTGTTTCTGCTTCAATAGCACAGAGCTTAGCATCGTACTTCTTCAGGAACGGAATCATAATCAGTACACATATGACACCGTTAACCAGATATACAACTACGGCTCTCCAGTCCATGGACATGAGGAATACTTTGATGACAGCAGGTACTGTGAACGGTACGCTTACATAAGGAACATTCATAAGACCAAGCTTGCATGCCATGTAAGGTGTAAAGCCGCAGAGTGTGAATACGATCAGGTAAGGAACCAGAATATCGAAGTTCAGTACAAGAGGAAGACCGAAGGTCAGAGGTTCACCGATATTGCAGAGAGCAGGAAACAGGGAAACCTTGGATACAGCTTTCAGCTGTTCGCTCTTTGCGACAATGATCATAGCAATGACAATAAAGAGAATACCCTGAGTTGTCCAGTTCTGGAATGCAGAGTTGAAGATGATGGTAGCCTTGCCGCCGGCAGCGACTGCTTCAGCGTTGGAAACAAGGTTTGCTGTCAGAATCGGATTGACAACTGCACCGGCAACGTTATTGCCGTGGATACCGAAGAACCAGAGAATACGTACGAAGATGCAGTAGATCAGAACAGCAGCCAGTGTATCGGAAGCGGAGAACAGAGGACCGAACAGACCGTTTACAAATGCACCGAGGTTTGTGCCCATCATGTCAAAGCCGATCTTTACAAGGAATACAATTGCAATTGTACCCATGGAGGAGAAGATTTCTTCCAGCTGTTCGGAAATGAACGGAGGTACGGAATCAGGCATCTTGATCTTGATTCCATGCTTCTTGAGGAAAATATTCAGCTTAGGAACACAGTAGCCGACAATAATCGCAGCCATCATTCCCTTTGCGCCCCAGAAACCGATGTCCAGACCGCCGTCTTCGAGGAAACCGCACTGCAGTACACAGAATGCCATAACAGACAGTACCATGTTGTTAACGATCGGTGCATGTTCATCCTGGCAGATGGCATGAACCATACCGAAGACGATATAGAAGCCTGCTGCGTTAAGACCCAGCTGATAGCCGAGGTTGAGGATTCCTGCATTGGCTGCTGCGAAGTTTCTCCATGCATCAATGAACGCACCTGTAGAAGTTGCGGGGAACGGCGGAATCATCAGAAGCATGAAGATTGCACCGATCATTGTAGCGTTTGTACATGCAACGATACCCTGCTGCATGCATCTTACGAACTGAAGGTTTGTAAATTTACTGATCGCAGGAATTACTTTTTCCTGTATGAAACTCGTAGTTTTTTCAGAGTTCATTTTCTATCTCCTTAATTATTTGTGATACCGAGTCTTGCAAACTGCCATTCAGGTGCTCCTGCATCCTTCATAGCCTCAGTCAGTTTTGCAAGCATCTCATTTCTCTTTGTTTCATCCTGAATATTGACAAGCTGATGCGGGTCTTCCTGCTTGTCATAAAGCATATCAGGCCATGTGAATAAAGAGCCCATTGCATGATCTGCAGGCACCTTCATCACCATATTGTCATGTGAATAACGTCCGCCGTTTACCAGAACTGCACGGTTCAGTTCCTCTTTCGTGAAGAATCCGCGCATGTTTGTCGGCATCAATGTCATGTTATAGCAAGGCATTTCTTTCGAAACATTGCCTCTCATATAAACATATCTGCCGTCATACACATTAATCTGTCCGCCATGTACACCATAGAGAATGGTTTTATGGACCGGAGTATCCGATTCAATCACCTGCTGCAGATCTCTTCCATCCATGTCAGCGAACGGCTCAACGCCGAAGAAGTTCATCAAGGTAGGCACAATATCAATCGTCTGTGCCATGGACTTTCTTCTTTCTCCGTCATGTGCATGTCTCGGATCATGGATGAAGAACGGTGTATGGATGACTTCGTCATACATCGGCGGGAAATTCTTGCCGATGAAGTCATGTTCTCCAAGGAAGAAACCATGATCGGTATTTACGATCAGCATCGTGTCTTTCCAGAGATCATACTTGTCAAAAGCATCCAGTACTTTTCCAAGTTCATCATCACACATGGACAGAAGCGCACAGTATTCCCTGCGCATATCCGCAACCTGTTCCTGCGTAAACCTTCCGTCAACCGGACCGTATGCCGGAAAATTGAATGCCTGTCTGCTGTCGCAGCAGTCATACAGTTTTCTGTATTCATCCGGAACACAGAACGGTTCATGCGGGTTGAAGCATTCGATCTGAACAAACCAGTCATCCATCTCATGATGTGCATCGATGAACTGCACACCGGCATTGACAGTTTTGATACTGGGCATTTCCTCTTTTGTCATCATCCTGCTTCTGTTTGCAAGATGCTGAACAGCAGAAATGTTCTTTTTGTTCAGAGGACATTCATTGAGAGTCTGATCTGCCAGTCTTCTCGGCACCCAGCGGTCCCCTTCCTGACCACGGAAGCCTTCCCAGCTGTCGTAGCGTCCGTGATAAGTAGCACCGCCATCCTCCCAGTAATGACTGTGATCTGTAACCAGATGTGTATAAATTCCGTTCTCACTCAGCGCGGCCATGCATGAGTTGTCAAATGGTTCCAGCGGTCCCCAGGCTCTGTGCATGAAGTTATAGCACCCTGTATGAAGTTCACGGCGGGCCGGCATGCAAGGCATGGAACCTCCGTAGAATTCATCAAAAGTTACTGTTCTTTCCGCAAGACGCCTGAAATTCGGCATGATCGTAAAGTCACATCCGTAGTTCGGCAGATAATTTCTCGTCAATGTATCGTACATCAACATTACTGCTTTCAAGGCTAACACCTCCTCGTATGTTTTGAAACGTTTCAACACTTATATAATAATCTATATGAAAGCGTTGTCAATAAGAATTTGAAACGTTTCGATATAATTTTGAATCGTTTCAACTACAGATAAAAGAAAAAGCACGTTCAACGTGCCTTGTTCATATCTTTTACCGATGCTCTTTCTATAATCAGACTTGTGGAGGATCGAACGGAGAGACGTTCCTCCAGCTGCGTATCCGGCCGTCCTTCGATATATCCGGCAAGCAAAGTTGTCAGATCCGAATAATAATCCCGGTAATCTGAAAAGGATGTAGCCGTCGTTAACGGAGGATTTGTAGCTGCAGATGCCGGTATATTATGTTTGCCGATCACCGAAAGCTGTTCGGGAATCTTTACATTGCAGTCATTGAAACACTGCATGCCGCCTATGGCAATGTCGTCATTGGCATAGATCACAGCATCAAGATCGTCAATTCTCGGAAGGATCTGTTCTTTTGTAACTGTATAGCCGTTTTCCGTACGGTTGCCGTTGGCATCAAAGATCAATGATTCATCAATCTGCAGATGATGTTCATTCATGGATCTTCGGAACCCGGCCAGGGAACGGATTGTACCGTAGGATTCATGAAAGGCTTTTACAAAGCCGATTCTCTTATGCCCTTTTGATATCAGATATTCGCATGTATCCAGAGCCGGTATCTCATCCTGATATTCAAAACTTCTGACATACGGATTCACATTGCCGGCATTATGTCCGAGCACGAAGATCGGAAAAGTCTGTGAAGCACATTCATTCAGCAGTTCGTCATTAATCGTTTTCGTATAAACAATGACAGCTGCCGCCCTTCTCTCTTTGATAAACTTTTCGGCAGTATCCGTATGTCCTCCGAAAGTCGTCGAGATAATAAAATCATAGCCCAGTTCCGATGCACGATCCTGAACCTGACGGATCACCAGTGAAAAGAACGATCTGGAAGCATCATGAAGAACCAGCAGGATCAGATTGCTCTTCTGTTTCTTCAGATCCAGAGCTGCTCCGTTCTTCACATATTTCATTTCTCTGGCTTTTTCCTGCACCAGTTCTCTGGTCTTCGGCGCAATTTTCTCATTGTTGTTCAAAGCCATGGAAACAGTGGAAACAGCCATATTCAGTTCTCTTGCAATATCCTTGATTGAAACCATGTATTACCTCATTACAGAATCTATTATAAGTTTGTTGTGTTCAACTTGAAAGAAACAATGTCTCATATCTGTGCTGAAAATGCAAATCATACAGAATTTTCTTCAGAATTAAAAAACTCCGATGCTTACCGGCCGGAGTTTCATGATTGCTGCTTTTCTGCCTGCTTTGCCAGACCGGCTGACCGGAACTGAAGATGCGGACAGAGGAAGACGATATCCACACTTCCGACCATTCCGCCGATGCCGCCGAATTCTTTACAAAGAGAATTACATGGCTGAAATGATTGAGAAATTATCATCCGTGCAGGATCAGTAGAGTCATCTTGGAATCATGGATATTCCCGGTTATGTATTTCTTGCTTCAGGTGAAGACAATACCTATGTCCTGAACGATTCCTTGCAGACGGCAGGAGCATTCATTACAGAGAATAAAGATCTTACGTATCTTGCTTCCTATGTGAAAGATCTGAACAGCAGTACTTTCTCTTTCGGCCATTCAATGAAGTCTTCCTTTTTTCCGTGAACCCGGCGGATCTCCTGCACATGAAAGAAACATGGTCTTTCAACAATGATATACAAAGAAAAGTGATCCGGTTTGCAGAAGAGAATCTTATCTCTCTTCAAGGTGATATGCTGAACAATCAGCTGCTCTTTCTGAAAGAAGAGAATGACTATATTCGCTATGTCGAAGTGATTGCTCCTTTGAAGAAGTAAAACAGGCTGTCACGAAATACATCTTACGATGTTTCATGACAGCCTTTTATTATACTTTCTGTAATATCCTTATCTGCTCAGCAGAAGTTCAAAGTCATCTTTTGAAGCACAATGCTCATAATCAAGATCACATGTGATAAACGGAACATTGATTTCCTTGCGGTATGCTTCCATCAGCTGCTTTAATATCACAGCTGTATTTTCTTCTGCCGAATTCAGCAGAACAGCACCATCTGTTTTCCTTGAAAGACAAAGAAGCTTGGCAAAACGGTATTTCGCTGCGTTGCCGATGCAGAAATCGAGCTTTCCTTGTGCGGCTGATGAAAGCTGTTCAGCAGATGTGTAAAGATCTGTATCACTGCATGACTTCATTGCTTCATCATGCAGCTTCTCCCATGTACTGATTCTCTTTGCATATTCATGCTTTCTGTCCGTCTCTTTCATATGGAACAGAAGAAGTTCTGAAAAAGGCATGTACGAGAGATGTTTTCCTCTGATCTCTTTGAGATTTCTTTCATTGATATATGTCTTGTATACACACATCGGTTCTCCTGCCACAAAGATCTTTTCTGCATTTCTTTCCTGTGACTGTTCATGCACTTTCTCAGTTTCCAGAAGATCCGCGTATATTTCAGCGTAATCATCACGTCTGATGAGATCCTCGATATAGAACGTTCTCAGTTTCACGTCATACCCTCTTCTCTGCAGTTCCTGTGTACATAAAAGAGCATACTGTCCGAAGACTTCGCTTCCCTCGTCCACCGGTACCGCAAGTACATAGGAAACTCCCTTCTTCATACTCTGAAGAAGCTCCTCAAGCATAATGAGCATGCTGTAGTATTCCTTGTTCATTGCATAGTCAAATGTATGATGTTCCTTTAAAGGTTCACTTCTTGCAATACAAGGCTTCTTTTCCGATGCCTTCTGTTCAATCTCCTTGCGGACATACTTCTCAATCACATCTGTATACATGCCGTAATCCGGGATCAGCACACAGTCCGCTTCTGTATATTCCGGTTTCACATCACGCACGGTTTCTTTCTGTACTGCCTGCTGCTTCTGCAGGGAGTACAGGAAGGCCTCCAGTCTGGTAATCACCCCGACTTTGGATGTATGCTCATCCACTTCCAGATGCAGATATTCTCTTCCTTCCATTTCGTTCTGGAAGAAGTGCTGGATGACCGTATCCGGTCCGCATCCGTGGTTTGTAATATAGATGGGATACATGTTCTTAAGGGCCTTGATGAGTTTCAGCCCCGTCAGGATATGCTGTCCGAACGGCCAGTACATTTCAGGATAATCATGTTCCACATGCATCACAGAGGCTTCCAGATGTTCCAGATGAATCACCCTGCATCCGATCGCATTCAGATGTTCCTCTATACCCATATTCAGCACAGGATCGATAATGTTATAAACACGGGATACCAGTACAAAGACCGGTTCATCCCCCTGAAGGCTCTCTTTGCCGATGGCTTCCAGCCGCTCCGCATGCGCCAGCAGCTTTGTTACAGCAGAAGCTGCAGCAGGAATCATTCTCGGTTTCGGAATGCCGAGCTGTGTGCCGATGGAAAGAATGGAATCGATCATGTACTTTTTTCCGAAGTTCAGTGAGAATTCCGGCATGATCAGCTGCACACCGCGTTCCTTGAAATGGAAAGCCTGTTCCATCAGCAGAGGTGATGTCTGCATATACATGCAGGCATAATCTTTTCTTGCGACAGAGCCTTCATGACGGATGGTATAGAGTCTGGGCAGAACAATCAGGTCTGCGTGCTGTTCCAGCAGCCAGGCAATATGACCATAGATCAGCTTGACGGGATAACATGTTTCGGCAGTACAGTACTGCTGTGCTTTCTTTACAATTTCCGCATTGGTCAAAGGAGAGATCAGAACATCATATCCGAGGTTTGTAAACAGTCCGTTGAACAGCGGAAACATCTTGTGCAGGAAGATGACTCTCGGAACACCGGCAATCTTCTTGCCGCTATGTGACGGCGCGTGATAATCCCTCAGATAAGATTCTTCACTCTTCTTCAGAAGAATCTCATTCAGCTTTCTGTTCTTTTCTGCATCAAACGCCAGAGCATTCCTGCTGATCAGCAGAGATGCCGCTCCCATTGCACCGGTTACCGCAAAATAAGGAGAAACATGAATCTCCCGGCCGGTAATCGAACGGAATGCACATACAACCGCCCTGTTGTAGGCTATGCCGCCCTGAATGGCAATATGTTCTTTCAGCGGCTTTCGGTTAACAACCCGGAACAGATAGTTTGACGCAATAGCATATGCAAGTCCCGCACATACATCTTCCAGCGTATGTCCCGAAGCCAGCGCCTGATTCACACTGCCTTCAATGAATACCGTACATCTGTTTCCCAGGGCTGCCGGATGCTTCGCCCGCAGTGCATATTCCGCAAACTCAGGCAGTGAAATACCCAGTTTACCGATCTGCTCCTCCAGAAATGCACCGGTACCTGCAGCACAGACCTTGTTCATTTCAAAGTCTGTCATATGTCCGTTATGCACAGACATATACTTGGAGTCCTGCCCGCCGATCTCAAAGATCGTATCCGTTTCCGGATGACTCATCAGAGCCCCTTCCGTCTGGGCAGTAATTTCATTGATCACCAGGTCTGCATTCACAGCTCTGCCGATATACTCACGTCCGGAGCCGGTAACAGCAATGGCACAGTGTCCCAGCTGCGGAAGGTTCTCCTTCAGCCTTGCAAGTTCTCTTCTTACAATATCCAGAGGTCTGCCCAGTGTCTTTACATAACTGTAATAAACAACTTCCCTGTTTCTGTTGATCAGAACAAGGTTGATGCTGGTAGAACCGATATCAATGCCAAGATATGTTTCTTCACCCTTTACGTAAGGAACGGTCTGAAATGCAGGAGAATCATCTGCTCTGCAGAACTGTGCAAGAGGTACAAGAGAACCGTCATCAGCTGATACTGTTTCTTTCATGATTGTGTTCACGAGCTCATCAATTGAAATGGTGCAGGATGCCATCAGAGCTGCACCATATGCACCAAGCAGATCTGCATATTCATCCACAACAGCTTCATTCTCCTGCAGCTGCAGCAGTTCCTTCAAAGCCCGCACCACACCTGCATTCTTCATTACCCCGCCGGCAAAATAAACGGGCACATCAGGCTTGCGGTTGCGAAGAACAGAAGACTTATAGTTCCGGGCAAGGGCATAGCACAGTCCGAGCAGAATATCCTCAGAAGGCACTCCCTCCTGCATATGATGAATCATATCCGTTTTTGAGAACACACTGCATCTTCCGGCAATATCCGGAATACTCTCTGCTCTGCTTACAGCAGAAGAGATCTCTTCCAGCGGGATCTGAAGACGGGAGGCCTGTTCTTCAAAGAAAGCACCGGTACCGGCGGAACAGTTCGAATTCTTCTTCACTTCAAAATGAACTCCGTCAGGTTTCGTAATATACATTGTTTTCTGTGCTCCGAGAACAATCATCGAAGCAGCTGAAGGCATATGCGCTGAAAAGCCTGCTGTAAAAGCAGACTGCTCCGAAATGGTACATGAAGCTGTCATATTCAGAAGATGAGACATGCTTCCGGTTACATTAACAAGCATGCTTTCATCATTCTTTATGCCAAGCGTTTCCGCAGCTTCAAGAACGAGAGATACTGCTGTCTCCTTGACCTTCTTATGATGCGGCTGTTCACCATTCCATACTGTCTGATCACCATCCAGAACGACCAGTTTAATACTGTACGCTCCGGCATCAATTCCTGTTCTGTACATATAAGAGTATCCTTTCATATGATGTCGCTCCACTATGTTAGCATTTACTAACCGGTGATTCAAAGGAAAGAGTTATTATAAGCTAACACATATGCCTTATAACCACGGAATTTCATGAAACAAAGGAAATCCGGTCATGATGCGCTATAATCTTTGAGAAAGCGGAAAGAAGAAACAATATGAGTACAAATGAAAAGATCACAGAAACAGGGCATCTTCTGACAGGATATGACAATCCTGAACTGTCCTACCAGATCATAAGAACATGGGGAAAGCTTTTCCGTTCCGTCAATACCTACCATTATCATCCGGATATCCAGATCGATGTGGTTCTTGCAGGAACAGTCAGATATATCATTGAAGGAAATGAGATCAGTGTTTCCGAAGGAGACGGCGTCTTCATCAACGCAAACATTGTGCACCGTACAATCCCTTCCGGTGCCGACTATCTGTCTCTGCGCTTTCATCCGGATCTTCTTTCAGCAAATGAATACATTGAAAAAACATATATCTCGCCGATCGTTGAGAACCGGGGATTCCGGTATCTGTTTCTCAACCATGCAGAATTCTGGCAGGATTCTGTTATGGAAGCTGTACGAAGCTTCTATATGTTCGACTCAGCCGGAGCAGATGATATGCCCCTTGTTGCAGCATCACAGTTCTTTTATATCTGGCACACTCTTTTTACGAACCTGCCGGAGAAAGACAAGGAATTTGAAGAAACATCAAAAGAAAAGGCAATGCGCACAATGATCGGCTTTATCCAGAAGAACTATAACCGTTCTGTCTCTTTAAGTGATATTGCTGCATCAGCAGGCATATCATCCAGCGGATGCAGTCAGTTCTTCAAGGAACTGATCCATGACTCACCCTACCATTATCTTCTAGAATACAGACTGCAGCAGGCCATGATCATGCTCTGTACAACCGGTGCCAGTATTACGGAAATTGCGGAAAACTGCGGTTTCCCCGACACCTCTCATTTCATTCGTTCCTTCAGCGGTGCCTATGGCAGCACACCTCTGCAGTACCGGAAAAGTCTTCAGAAGGAAAGAAACCGTTAACAAAGCCGTCATAGTGACGGCTTTTATCATATTTTTGTAACCGCAATCATTCGTGAACCTGCGCACAATGTAAATTTACATTTTTATATATCCCATATTTATAGCTTTTATAATCATTCTTTGAAAATTTACATAAAACAAAAGTTTTTCTCTCTGTAAACGTTTACTTGTAATATTTTCATATTTTTATGAAATATAAACATATTTTCATTTCCTTTACAGGATTATATTATCCATGCACACAGAAAGTGCTGTGTGCATGGAGGTGGTTGATATGTTAAGAATTGCAATCAGCTGCGGTGAAGGTTTCTCTTCCGGATATCTTGCCGCACGTCTTAATGAACTTGCTGAAAAAGAAGGAATTGCGGACAGAGCTCACTTTATCCGTATTCCGGTACCTGAACTGAAGGATCGTCAGGATGAAGTTGATCTTGCAATGGTAATGCCCCACATGGAATCAAGAATCAGAGCTTCCGGTGTGGAATATGACATTCCGCTTTACGTAATCCCTTTCAAAGCTGTGACAGCTGTAACAGCAGAAGACTTCATTGAAGATGCAGAAGATATTCTTTCTCTGGCGAAAGGAAGAACAGGCATCTTCTCCTTCCCTGATGAAAAGAAGACTTCGCTTGTTTCCAGACTCACATCTCACAGAACATGGTCTCTTAACCACGTTCACACAAACGCATGAGTTTCATGCCCTTTTTCCCTGCCTGACGGTTATAGCGGACCGGAAGGCTTTTTTTGTTTCACTCCGTGATGCCGGTGTTAGAATATACAGAGACATATCGGAGAAAGATCATGATTTACGTTACAGGAGATACACACGGCGGCTCAGACATCAAAAAACTGGTCAGCCGTAAAGTTACAGATACACTCACAAAAGAGGATACTTTAATGATCTGCGGAGATTTCGGTTTTATCTGGGACACAAAAAAAGAAGCACGCAAAGAGAAAACCTGGCTGGACTGGTTTGCGGATATGCCCTGGACCACTATTTTCGCTGACGGCAATCATGAATGTTTCCCTCGTCTTTTCACCTATCCCGAAGAGGTCCGTTACGGCGGTCATGTGCATGTCATCCGCAGAAATCTCTATCACGCCATGCGCGGTGAAGTCTTTACAATTGAAGGAAAGAAAATCTTTGTGATGGGCGGTGCATCTTCCCACGACAGAGGACCGGCTGCCGGAAATACAAAAGCTGTCATCGGCAAGTACTGGTGGCCCGAAGAGCTTCCTTCCGAAGAAGAATTCCGCAATGCCGAGAACCACCTGGATGCGTGCAGCCGTCATGTAGATCTCATCATTACACATTGTCTTCCTTCTTCTCTTCAGCACGAACTGAAACACGGTACGTATCCTTCGGACTGTCTGACAAAGTATCTGGAGAAAGTCATGCATACTGTTTCATATGAGAAATGGTACTGCGGTCATTATCACTGTGATCTTGATCTCGAGAACAATATCTCCGTATTATTCAAGAAAGTACTTCCTGCCGGAAGTACGGTCATCAACAGTGATCCCATTCCCGGTTCCGCAATCTATCAGCGCGGTGATGAACTGCTCTTCCTGCTGGATGGTCATGAAGAACACGGAATCATCCGGGCGATCTATCCCTGGGGCATGCTGAAGATCAAAGACGAGCCCTGCTACGACATCGAAATCGCTGATACAGGAAAAACTGTAAAGTATGTCAGAGAATCCTCTATCATCCGGTTTATCCGGAAAGGAAAAGATTCCTGAAAAACATTTAAAAAGGATGGCTTCTGCCATCCTTTTCTGATCTGTTCACTGATTACTCAGCCAGCGGAATCTCGTAAGCAAATCCAGATTCCTGAGGCATGATGTAGAGAACCTTGTTCTCCGTATCATATACAGATGTATGTACTGTATGCCATGTGGATCCGTCTCTTGCATTCAGCTGATAGAGATCCATTGCATTCTGAATTGTTTCTGCATACGCACCTGCTGCACTGATATCACCGTTCAGTTCAGCTTCACCGCGGTTTGTCATATCCAGATCACCTGCAGCGTAATCGGAATACCAGAAGTTATCAGACCAGATATCATAAGCATTTGTGTAATATACCTTCTTCATCAGATCTTCCATGCCTCTGAGTGTGCTTCCCTGATCATAGTCTTCGTACAGGATTTCCCAGCGTTCATAACCCATCGGATGCGTTGTAGCACTTTCCAGAGTTCCGTCAAAATCTGTCAGATGGAAGTTTGTCATAATCGCCTTGTCACCGGCAAAGTCACCGTTGTTGTAATCAATCACACTTAACTGATAATGCTGGTTTTCATCCGGGATCAGTTCTGCAACAACGGTATTGAAAGTATCATCTTCAGCACTCTGCGGTCCGCTGATCAGCCAGTGCGTTTCTTCTACACTGCCAAGGGAATAAATATCCATTTCTTCCATCAGAGCAAGTGCTTCATCAATAGAGCCAGCCTGATCAAGAAGAAGACGTGTTACCATCAAAGGACAGATATCATCGGAAGTATCTTCTGTCTTCATGACAAACTCTCCCTTTTCACCATAATTTACAACATTGATATTCACTGTCAGACCTGCATCATTGATGCCGTCCAGCGTACAGTAAGGCAGAATTTCATAAACATCATAATAGTCACCGGCCTCTACATCCGCTGCTGTAATTGATGTTGTGGAAGCAATGCCGACACTTGCATGGCGTCCTTCTTCATTCGCTGAAACATGAACGACGAATTCCGGTGATTCATCATAAGTCCAGTCATAGTTGCGTCCGCGGTAGATTCCGTTCTGTACGGAAGAGCAGCCTCCGAGCTTGTATCTGCTGCAGTATTCCTTCGCAGCATCAAAGTTTTCTTCATAACTGTCATAGTTTGCTTCAAACAGATAATCTGTAATCTTGCTGAAAGTATACGGATTTGCTGTTTCCTTTGTACTCTCTGATGTTTCAGCAGAAGCTGTATTTGTTTCTGATGTATCTGCGCAGGCACCGAGTGATGCTGTCATCATGACAGCAAGAGTGATCATAGATGTTTTTCTGAAGTTCATATTTTTTTCTCCTCCGGCTTTTTTCTGCCGTTCTTCTTTAAACACCAGTATCTTACAAAGCTGTGCATGACAAATTTATGACAAGATCTGCAGAAAAATTACTTTTTTTCAAATTTCCGCGGAAAACCGGAAAGATCTCTCTTTCTGCATGAGAGATCTTTTTATAAACATCAGTTGTCGATCAGATTCTGAACTCGGCGTATATTCTTCCGGTTGTCCTCATTCTCCTTTTCCATCCGTTCAATCACGGACTGCAGGAATTTCCTGCGTTCTCTTCTGTTCATATCCAGAACCTGTTTGATCTCGTTGATATGCAGTCCTGCATCCCTGTATTCAAGAATCTTTAACAGCTTCCGGTATGATTCCTCTGTATACATTTTTCTTTCCTGTACACCTTCTCTTGCGTCCGGTTTCAGTAAATCAATATGGTCATAGTAAAACAATGTCTTTCTGGTAATTCCTGTACGCTGAACAATGTCATTCACAGTGTACATTCTGCTGCCAAACAGCATACTCCTGTTCTCCTTTTTATTTACCCGATATGACATTGCTGCGCAGCATGTCCGTTCCTTTAAGGAACACCGGTTCATCCGGTAACTGCATTGTATGTTTTATAAGAAACAGGATACATACCCATATTTTTTCCAAAAAAAGCAGAGAGTACTGCGGATGCCGGTATGTGCATGAAAAAGTGCTGCGGCATGGTCTATGCTGATCGTACAAACGATGACCCGAAGGACTGCAGACGGATCCGCAAAGGCAGTTTTTTCTTCTAAACGACTCCTCACTGCAAAAAGGCCTGATTCCTTTTGTTTTAAGGAACCGGGCCTTGTCATGAATGTATGATTGATTACTTCAGCATTACAGGCTGATTGATCTTTTCCTGTTTATTCTGTTCTTTGACTTTTGCAAGTTCACGTCCGGCTGCGTTATAGATATCCATTGCCAGATCTATTCTTCTCTTAGCATACTCACTGGGTTTCTTTCCGACACCAAGAAAACGATCACTGAGTTTATAGCAGAGATAATCCTTTGCACAAACCTGCAGTGTTTTCAAATGTATTTCAGAAGGATACTTTTCATATCGCTCAAAGACGTATTTCATAGCTTTGAATTCAGGCGAAGACTTCACGACCGGATCATCATAGACTGCGTTGCGAATCTTCAAAGAGAGATCATAGAGTTTCACAGATTCCGGTGTTCCGCCGATATATCTGTGAACAATTTTCTCCATCATCTGTTTTTCAAAATCCTTGTTTCTTCCTTGAAGAGGCTTGTTTATGCCGAACTGTTCTCTGTATTGCGGATTAGCCGGACTTTTCATACCTTCCAGTTCTTTTGTGTTCAGCCTGGGGATGGCATTCTTCCCGACATGATAGTTTTTCAGAGCATCTATGCTTTCATACAGACCGACACCGTTCTTTCCGTTCTTTCCTCTGAAAAGAAAACGGTCAGAGGGAGGAGCTGTTGTTTCAAGAGACAGAATTTTGTTTGATCCATCAGGCATCTTCAATTCTGTGGTAAAGCAGCAATGATGGGTAAACCTGCCGTCTGCGTATCCGGCCTGTGTATCGATTTTCTGGGGCATCGGGATACTGGTGAAAGCACCTTCTGTTTCAGCGCCCGGTCTGCTTAACATCCTGGCAATTGCTTTATTGAACAGTGCTGATTTCTCACAGTCCATATAACCGAGAAATTCTGTTTCCTTTTCAGGGTTCATCTTAGATGCTCTGATCAGATCATTGCATTCCCGTATATAGTCTCCGTAAGATTCTATGACATATTTGCTGAATTCGGGATTGTTCTTACGCTCTTCTTCAGTCATGTTCAGATATCTCTGATACTGAACAGAATATGCATTCAGGTTATTCATCTGTGTCTGAAAACTGACCAGGAACATGCTGTATACAGCTGCAGGACTTCCGGATGCGGAAACCAAAGCACTCAGAAAATCATTCAGTTCCGGTTTATCTTTTTCCGGAATACCAAGCATATCCAGCATGGGATGGGTTCCCGGTTTTGCGTTGATCTCAGCATCATTAAGCAGATAGTGATCCAGTGTTGATGTGTGAACATTACCTTTTTTATCAACACAGGTCTTTGCCATGTACTTGAAAATCATATTCGTACATTTGCGGATATTCACATCAATCTCTCTGTTGTCCTCTTTCGTCAACGTCACTTTCCCATGATCAGGTATTTTATAAGACATGATATATTCATGATTCTTTTTCTTTTTGAAGTTAAGAAATTCTCCTGCAGGCTGTGACTTAAAACACTGCATTTCTTCTTCCGATACAGTCAGTCCCCCGTATCTGGTTTCTCTGTCTTTCCACGGCATATTGGCTTCCTCTTTTCTTTTTCATGTATATCATACAACGCAAGTAATGCCAAAAAGCATTATTATTACTTATAAAATTTCCTCTGCTTTTGCCTGCCGTATCTTCAGCCCGGTTCCTGTATGACTGATCAGTTTCAGTTCAGCTGCTGCGCAAATCCGGCAGGATTATAATCATCGATACACATTCACCTGTATTCTTTCTTCAGGTACAGAAAAAAGATGAGTGTCATGATCTTCAGATCACAGCACTCATCTGTCTTCAGCTTTGATTGAAAACTCTGTTTATACAGAATTCCTGATATGCATCAGTTCTGTTTTATGAAGGATGATTCCGTCCTTCGGCTCAGAAAAACATCTTTTTTGAAATTTCTTCAGGTGCAGCAGCTTTTTCCTGAGACTGTCTCTGTTTCTGATTTTCTTTCTGCATGCCGTCATTCTGCTGTGCTCTGGACTGTTCAGCCTGTGCTTCAAGTTCCTTCATATGCTCGCCAATGACACCCGCAATGTTCATACGATCATACTCATCATACATATAACGGAACATATCATCATTCTTCGCAGAACGAAGTGTATAGCTTGTCTTCATTGCCTTCATCGCCCCGGCATTGTTGCCATGAGCAACCATGTCTGCAAGTAATGTATGAATACCCATATTGCCATGTTCTTCAAGTGTAAGGCCAAGCATGATCTCCATATATTCATCCTTAAGCTGTGCATCAGCGTTCAGTCCGATCTTTCCTGCCGGCATCTTTCTGGGACGTTCAGGATCGGAAGCCCACGCTGCCCACTTGTCCAGTTCCGGATCATTCTTGCTGCGGGCAAGATCAAGGAAATGATTCATCTTTTCATGTGCGTCAGCGATTGTCTTCTGAATATTCGCATTCTTCATTGCTCTTGCAGCAAGTGCCTTTTCTTCGGGAGATGTTTCCATGTACTCAGGCATCTGATTGTAAGGATACGGTCTCGCTGCTTTCTCTGCTCTTGCTTTGCTTCTTGCTTCGGCAGCTTTCTTTACTTCTTCCTGTCTCTGCTTTTCCTCTGCAGCGATCTTCGCTTCTGCAGCCTTAATTCTTTCTTCTTCGGCTTTTCTTGCTTCTTCAGCCTTGCGCTGTTTTTCTGCTTCTCTCTTTGCCGCTTCAGCTTTCTGCTGCTCTTCAAGAGCTTTTCTTGCTTCTTCCGCTTTTCTTGCTTCTTCCGCCTTCTGCTCCTCTTCAGAAACCTTCACTTCTTCCTGTGCCTTTTCTTCCTCGAACAGCTGTTCAGCGTCTCCGTCCGCAGCCACAATCACATCTTCAACCGGTTCTTTTACTTCTTCGACAGCTTCTGCTTCAGGTTCAGGATTCTTTTCTTCTTCAGGTTCTGCTTTCACTTCCTCCTGCTTTTCTTCTGCAGCGGGTGCTTCTTCCGGTTTTACCTCTTCCTTAGCCTCTTCAACCGCAGGTGCTTCTTCCTGCTGTACTTCAGGTTTCAGTTCTTCTTCAGCCTTTACTGCTTCCTCCACCTTTGCGGGTTCTTCCTGTACAGGTGCTGTGTATTTGAACTGCTGGTTGATA
>R19__coassemble_158_pt1 | contig 37203 bp, 28 predicted proteins | sample R19__metabat2_low_PE_032 | metagenome-assembled genome bin R19 | reverse complement strand
CTTCGGATGTTTCTGTATTGCCTTCGGCATCCTTCACTACGCATCTGTATTCATAACCTTCTCTCTTAGGAAGTCCTTCTACTGTCAGTGTGGCTGTCTTTGCGCCTGCCAGTGTTGTCTTGTGCCAGTCACCGCCGTCTGCGTTTCTGTAATACCACTGGTATGTCAGTCCTTCGCCTTCTGCCACAACTGTCATTTCACCTGTGCTGTTTACAGATACCCATGCATCTTCAGGCTGTTCTTTGATCATTGTTTCAACTGCAGGTGTGTCATCTCGTACAGCAATACTTGCAACATGTCCTACTGCTTCGTCATCGATTGCAGGAGTAGGAGTACCGTTCAGGAACATCGCAAGATTCTCTTCGGAAGTAACAACTCTGCCATCCTGTACAACAACGGTACGGTTGCCGAGAGGATTCAATGTTGTTGCGTCCATGCCCTTCTCCTGTACTTCCTTCAGGCACTGGTATACCCAAAGCTCGAAGTCCGGTGTATTCGGATACGGTGTATGACCGCCGATGATGGTATCGATTCTGCATTCATCTGTACCAAGCTTCAGTACTTCAATAGAATGGTCAAACTGTTCAATCCAGGAATCAACTGCAGAGAGTGCGACTGTTGTACCGGAGACGAATGTCTGTGCGCCGATTGTATCGCCGGAGAACAGGATTCTGTCTGTAACATCAAGCAGTTGTGATCCGCCTGTTGTATGGTTGGACATTTCAATAACTTCAAACTCTTTGCCGCAATAGCTGAATGTCATGCCGTCTGTGTAACGGATCAGCTTGTCTGCTGCTTCGAACTGTCCGAACATTTCATCCAGTGTTGTACCTTCGATGCCGCTGCCTGTTGTAGGCTCATCTGCACCGTAGATAATACCTGCTACTTCGTCAGGTGAGAAGTAAGCGATATTGTTCAGATGGTCACCATGAGAATGTGTAATGTAGATATACAGATCACGGTCGCCGATAATATCCATCACTTTGTCATGGAACGTCTGTCCGCCTCTCATGTCTGCGTCAATCAGGAATGCTTCATCGTCATCCATGAACAGGATCGGGTTCTGCAGATCTGTATCATTCAGTTCATACATGCCCGGATACTTTTCTGTAAAGTCTACGAAGAAGAATTCTGCATACTGGTTATTCAGCTGCTGATCCTGAATATATCCGCCGGGTTCTCCTGTAATATCATCAATAATAGAATCACCTGCAAGGTCATATCCCCAGTAGCCGTGAGGCTGTACATGTATTTCGATTGTTGCTGTATCGTTTGTAACGATATAGTTGTTCAAAGGTGTATCAAAGTCATACTTGACAGACAGAGTGTAATCAAATTCATTGAATCTCTGCAGCAGTTCATCCAGATCACGTACATATTCTGCACTTGCTTCTGTGCCGTCTTCGTTAACGATGACTGTCTCATCATCACCGTATTCATCAAGGACACTGATAATCTGTTTTACCTGTGCTGTGAAATCCATGACATTGTAGTAGGAAGTACCTGTAGAAGTGTCTGTATCACCAAGGAATACAGGACTGTCTTCTGTACCGATATTCAGACTTGTAATGATCCGGTTTCCTCTGACAGTCATTGTTTCATCTTCACGAGCTACAGCTTCCTGTACGCCTTCAGGAACACCTGCAGCGTCCATTGCGTACTGACCTGATACTGTAACTTCTGTTTCTTCTCCTTCATGGAGTGTATGTTCCTTGAAGAAGTCCCACATCATCTGTGCAGCAGGTTCATAGTTCCAGTGACCCCATCCTTCAATTGCATTGACAGAAAGGACAACAGAACCAGCTTCATTTCTTCTGACACCGCCGTAAATCGTTGTATTGCCGTCACAGTCCTTATCACCGAAGTCTTCCAGATCCATGCCGCAGTACTTGCTTACGGAATCGTCGAGTGCTGCGAAATCAGTAACACTGAGGTTGTTCAGCTTTTCAAACAGGTTGATGGAAAGCAGTGTTGTATTTGCTGTACCGCCGGAAGCTGCCTTTGTCAGCGGGAAGTTGTCTGCTGTACCGCCGATAAAGAATGCAGGAACATCTACTGTATCCGCAATTTCTTCAATTTCGGGTTCGAGTACATCAATGTAGCTCTGGAACAGACCGGCACTGTGAGCACCGATTGCTGCAAATGTTTCATAGTGTGTAAGACCAAGAATCTGAGAGTTGACTGAACCTTTGGAGAGTCCTTCTACATAGATTCTTTCAACATCAATCTGAGGATACTTTTCTTCAACATACTTGAGCATGTCAATAATACCGTTCTCATATGTCATGGAATCATCATCACTCATGGAATCAAACAGAGTACCTGATACATAACCGCCCTGATGTTCTGCTTCAATCAGCATGATGCCGTTTTCAGCAGCTACCTTCGGCCAGCCGGAAGTAGAAGCCTGTGTACGAGGGTCATTGCCGTTGCCATGCAGCATAACAACAACCGGTACCGTACCGTCTTCAGCTGTTTCAAAGGATTCAGGATAGTATTCATACCAGAGATTGTTCAGACCGTCACCATCCAGGTCAACATCATCAACAACATTTCTTGTAAGACCGAGACTTTCACAGTCAAGATACATGAAGTATTCAAATTCTCTTTCTTCAGACATTGTCTTCGCATAGAATGTACCGCCGATATTGCCGATACGTCCGTTCTTTGAGAATACTTCCGTCCATGCATTTTCAAATGCTTCTCTCAGCGTTTCATCTTCATCACCTTCAACAACATTCAGATATCCGCGTGTTTCATCAGACCCGGAAGCTGCTGCTTCATAAGGCTTGACTGCTTCGGCAGCGTTTTCACCTGCAACATAAGCCGGAACATCATATGCCGGTTCACTTCCTGCTTCGCCGCCATAGGACAGAATACCAGCAATCATCCAGTCCTTCTGTGAAACATAATTGTTAACAAATGTTGCGCCTTCACCGATACCGATGACTTTATCGTTGATATGTGCACCGATGACTTTGTCCAGAACGTTCAGATATTCATCAAGATCATCGTCGTCATATTCACCGATCGGATTTACAACATAAGCCATTCCTGCTTCTGTATCACAGTTGTCAATAACACCCATTTCCCTGAGGAGCACCTTTGCTTCACCGATAGATACTTCTTCATCAGGATAGATGATGTACTTCGGAGCAGAATAAGGGTTCTCATTATAGATTGTCATCTTGCCGGATGCATCATAGAGATAGATAGATGTTGTACCGTCGGAGACATCCTGAAGCATTTCCGTATTATCAGCCTTTGTCTGTTCATACAGCCATTCCACAGCTTCTTCGTTTTCACAGAAAAGTCCGGTTGCGCCATGGTAGTATGTAGAGCCAACTGCTTCGAAGTCTTCGTTTGTATACATTGTCTGCTTCAGAAGTTCATCAATCTCTTCTTCTGTATAACCATATTCTTCATACATAGCCTTCATCGCATTAAAAGGATATGTAACTTCGGAATACGGACCAGTGAAGTCATTCTCACCGCGGTGATACCAGATTGCGACTTCATTGTCGACATAGTTTCTGCAGTATTCCAGCATCAGCTGATATGCATCTGTATCTTCACTGCTCTTGTCACCGCTGACAATACTTGTATTGCAGGGAACATATGCAGCATAGAGATCAGGTCTCATAGCAACTGCCTTTGACATGACAATACCGCCCATAGAGTTGCCGATAGCATAAACTCTGTCTGTATCAACAGCATAGTTTTCTTCCATGTATTCAACTACCTGGTTCAGATCCGCACCATAATCATAGCCTTCCGGCTGATCAGCAGCGGACTTCAGTGTCTGCACTGTGACAACGATTGTAGGTTCCGGTGCATATACTGAAAATGTGGAAGGAACAAGGTCAATATCCAGTTCAACACCATAGTTGTCTGTACCGTAAAGTGTTTCATCCGGAGTATCTGTTGAATACTGCTGTCCTCCGCCGGTAACATGAACAACCATCGGATACTCTGCAGATGCATCATATCCTTCGGGTGTATATACCATGGCATAAATTGTATTGCCTGCTGTTTCGCTTGTCAGTTTCAGCTCACTGAACTCATCAGATCCGACATTGTAAATATGATCCTGATCGAAGCTGATTTCTGTACCTGCTTCTGAAATGACATTGCCTTCTGCATCGATGACATCTTCATTCTGTACAACAGTAAATTCAGAAACCTTTCTTCTGAAATTTCCGTCCGTACTGGTCAGCACGCCTGCGCCGGAGTGAACGGAAACAGTAATGGTAACGTCACTGCCGTCAGCTTCAACGTCTTCTACAGTCAGCTTTCCGTTGTTGAAATCAACACCGCTGGCAGCCACGCCCTCATCTTTGTAGAGATTGTCAATGACTGTAAAGCTTTCTGTTGTAAGTTCACCTGCAACTGCTTCAGGGTAATGTACTGTTACCTGTTCAATTGCACGCTGCGGATAGGTCCCGTAACCCCATCCGATGTCACCACACCAGCTGACACCGCTGACAGCTGTTGCAGTTACAGTTTCTTCGGCAGCAGCCTGAATAACCGGCAATGCGTTCAATGCCAGAGTCACAGCAGCTGCCTGCTTAAAGAACTTGTGTTTCATTATGATTCTCCTTTCCTCTTGTGCGGTATCTGAACATGCCGCATTCGTTACTTTCATTATAGTTTCGTTACATCATCAGCTACAATCGTTACATTTATGTTACATTCGAAGATTTTTGCAAAGCAGCAATCTGTGCGGATCAAAGTAAACCTTGATTACATTTTTTTCGCAACAAAAACGCATTTTCCAAAACCGGTTTCCATTTTATCAACGGTTTTCGGACGTGGCTCGCCGTCTGTTACATTCACATCTGTCTCTGTTTCATTCAGCACAAAAAAACATACGGTACGAAAGATCCGTATCCGTATGTTTTCTGCTGTGATTCAGTATTCAGAAAGAGTAAGACTGATCTGCTGATTATTCAGCGAACATCAGATTATAGAGTTCTGTATCAGCGTCTGCTTTGCATTCAGGTGTTGCGTCGATGATCATTGTGTTATGTTCATTAGCTGTCCATGCTTTCCATTCCATTGCATCAGTGGAAGGATCGCCGTCCTGCATGAAGCTGAACAGGGATGCAGATGCGAAGGAAGCAACTGTATGTGCATTTGTTTCATCACCGGAGATCAGATATTCTACTGTATCAATGGAGTTGAAGAAGTAAGGAATATCAGCTGTGTGATGCATTGTAGCACCGCCGCAGTAAGGCTGTGTGTAAGCAGATACATAGTTGTATACAGATGTTCCGTTTGCGCTGAACTTGTCGAGTGTTGCAGAGATCAGACCTGCTCTCTGCATTGTGGAAGATGCAGGCATTGCACTGAGATATAGAGATTCAATCAGCGGGTGGTCCGGATAAGCAGCTGCAAATGCATCAGCGAATGCCTGAGCATTGTCACCATACTTCTCTGTCAGCATTTCCATTGCTTCCTCGTCTGTCTTCTGCAGTGTTGCATCAGCGTTCATACTGTAGATGACCTGACCGCCGTTGTCGGAGAATTCAGAGAAGGATGTACCAACCATCCATGTACGCTGTGCTGCATATTCATTCATCACACCGTTTTCATCGAACAGAGGAGCTGTGAATGTACCTGTACCATAAGCTGTGGAGAAAGAGCATCCTGCTGCAACAGCTGCGTTGTACAGATCTTCATAAGACATGGAAGTCAGAGTGGAAACAACTTCGTCTTCAGCAAGGCCGAGTGATTCAACAAGCTTCTTAGTATTTTCCTTGTATGTTTCCTGAGGAGTGGAAGAATATCCGCCGGACATAACGACAACTTTATCAAACAGACCAACTGTATCGGACATGCAGGCAAGTGTTGTAACCTTCTGGCCGCCGCCGGACTGGCCGATGATTGTAACATTGGAAGGATCGCCGCCGAACTGAGCAATATTATTCTGAACCCACTTCAGAGCTTCTACACAGTCTTCCATGCCGGCAATACCGGAGGAAGCATATTCTTCACCGTAATCGGAGAGATCCAGGTAACCGAGAACATTCAGTCTGTGGTTGACAGATACGAATACTGCATCATATGTTTCTGCGAAATATTCACCTGTATAGTAGGAAAGTTCACTGGATGCACCATTGCTCAGACCGCCGCCGTGGAAGAAGACGATAACCGGCTTGGAGCCGTCAAGGCTGTTTGTCCATACGTTCAGATTCTGGCAGTTTTCATTCGCTACCATATCTGCTGTACCGTTGGACGGTGTCATGAATTCATGGTCATTGACAGCACCTGTTCCGTCCAGACCTCTGTCCTGAGGAGAAACAGTACCGTAGGAAAGAGCAAGCTGGATCTCTGAATCGTAGGATGTAACAGCCACAGGCATTTTGAAACGTTCTGCTGTTGCATAAGGAACACCTCTGAAGCTGTAAAGGCCATTATCCAGAAGTCCTCTTAATGTACCGGCATCAGTAGTAACATCTACCATTTCAACCGGTGTTGTTTCGGTCATCGCTGCTGTTTCTGTTTCATTAGATGTGGATGCAGAAGCAGTTGTGGATGCAGCGGATGTGGATGTACATGCAGTCAATGCAGCTGCCGCCATAACCGGCAGGATTGTTTTTCTGAAATTCATAATTTCCTCCATCATTCATTGTTTTTTGAAAGAATAAACCGGCCGTGTTTATTGATCTGATTTCATTATAGGATGTTACATTTTTAAAACAATCGTTACATTTCCGTTACATCAAAATTCTCTGCAAATTTCTTGTTTTATCAGCAATTTCCGCCTGTTCTTTATGAAATACTGTAACTATATTATGATATACTTTTCATATAAGGTAACATAGTTTCAAGCATTGTTACATACGTGAGGTAATGTTATGAGAAGAACAAACAGTCTTTCCGTCAGAAAAATAGCCGAACTGACCGGCCTGTCTACAGCTACTGTTTCCCGTGCGATGAACAACAGTGATAAAGTATCCAGAGAAGCAAAGCAGAAGATCATGAAGGTTCTGCAGGATAACGGCGCTGCCGGAACCGGCACCATCTCCGCCCATCATGTGATCGGCTGTATTGTCGCTTCCGCAAAATCCGACTATTACGTCTCTCTGATGCAGAATGTCATCCGTTATTTCGATGACCGCGGCGATGCTGTCATTTCCTTCTTTGCGGACGAGCATAAGTTCGGCGGCATGGATGCACTGCGCGTCATGAAAGATCTGCACGTGGACGGGATCATTGTCATTTCCTTTCAGGATCTTCAGTATCATGACACCAAGGATCTGACTGCTCCGATTGTCTACATCGACAGCAACATTACAGATGATTCGAAAGTCTCCTGGGTTACCAGTGACCAGTATATTTCCGGAAGACTTGCCGCAAATACCCTCCTTGCAAAAGGATGTACGAAACCCCTTCTCATTGCCGGCAGAGGCAATTCTCCCAGAGGGCTGTTAAGAAACCAGGGCTTCCGTGATTCGCTCACGGAACATGGACTGACATTTGAAGAAGACAGAATCATTCACTGTCCGCTGGTCGGCAATCCTTATGAAGAAGGCCGAAGTGCAGTCATGTACCAGCATGCAAAAGGTGTGGAGTTTGATTCCATCTTTGCTGTGAACGACTGGCGTGCACTGGGAGCGGTCATGGCAGCTAAGGAATTAGGATACAAAGTACCGGAGGAAATCAAAATCATAGGTCTTGACGGCATCTCCATTGCCAGCAACTCCGTATTCCACATCACCAGTGTGCACCAGAACACCCCTCTGATCGCACAGACTGCATGCGATATTCTGGTGAATGAAATGAACGGTGATCATTCTGTACAGCATGTTGTTATTCCTGTACAGCTGTCCAACGGAGAAACTGCATAAATCATTTGTGATGATACATAATCAGTAAACAGCCGTTTCATTCACCGCAAACAGAAAACCTTCACTGCATGCAGTGAAGGCATTCAATTCTGAATTCAATAATCTTTCAAACAAGAAGGACTGATCATGAAACAAAGATCACACGTCCTTCTTTTCTGGGCTTTGCTTTCGGATAAGGGCCTTCAATATAACCCATGCACAGGAACATCAGCGGTGCGTAATCTTCACCTGCTTCCCACTGCTGCCATAATGCCTGCATTTCCGGAAGCTTGAAAGTCGCTTCTGCTCTTCCGACAATACAGCTGTCCACCCCCAGGGAATATGCTTCTATTACCATATTCTCCATGCATGTAAAACCGGAACCGATCGCATTAACGGCATGATAGCGTTCTTTCGGAATGCATACGATGGCAAGTGCCTGACAGCCATAGAAACCGTTTCTGATCGTAAGATCGTCGATGATGGAAGGCTGGTCTTCATTTACCTTTCTTCCTCCCCAGTTTCTGTTTTCACAGTTCGCACTGGCAATGCCGATCTTTTCAATTGTATCAAAGTCATCAAGAGCAATAATCTTTGTCCCCTGACCGCCGCCCGCATTCGGTGCATACAGTCCTGCTTCGGCGATCTTCTCCAGTTTTTCTCTTTCTACCTTCTGTTCCGTAAATCTGCGGATTGTTCTTCTTGTCTTCAGAAATTCAAGCATGTCTTCCATATTGTTTCTCCTTCTGCTGTGATTCAGCTGTCACCTTATTTATACCTGCAGAACCGTTCCGAAAGAAAAGAATATATATTATTAATCATGAATATATGTTATGAATAAACTGTGTTTGTTCTGTTGCAAGGAGAAGTTTTATGAAAAGCAGATATCCCCATATGTTCTCCCCCATCACAATCAATGGCATAACGTTTAAAAACCGTGTCTGGACTGCACCTGCAGGTGCTCACCTTCTTTACGGTACGGAAAACTGGCCGAATGACCATGTCATTGCCTACTATGCCAATAAAGCAAAGGGAGGCGCTGCAGTAATCACCGTTTCCGCAAACAACATGGATTTATATCAGCCCTATGATAAAGCGCATGCCCATGAGAACATTCTGAACCCGGAGGGGCATCGTTTCTGGCATCAGCTGACGGATGCAGTTCATTTCTACGGTGCGAAAGTCTCTCTGGAATTACTTGGCTTCTCTTATCACGGATACAATTACAAAGGAGAACTTGTCAGCTACAGCGTAAACGGCGGAAACGGCACGGAACCGCTGACAAAAGATGTCATGCATGAAATTGCCGGACTGTATGCGGATGCGGCGGAGAATGCCCTGAAATGCGGTTTTGATATGATCCTGATTCATGGCGGGCACGGCCTGATTCTGAGTCAGATCCTTTCGCCTCTCTACAATACGCGTACCGATGAATTCGGGGGATCATTGGAAAACCGTGCAAAATTCCCGGTTATGGTGATCGATGCAATCCGGGAAAGAGTCGGGCATCAGCTTCTGATTGAATACCGCATCTCCGGTTCGGAACTGGCTGAGGGAGGATTTGATACAGACGACTGTATTGCATTTCTGAAAATGATACAGGACAAAATCGACATTGCCCATATCTCTGCCGGAAGTTTCTTCTCAGATACCGAACATATCATGCACCCGAACAATTTCCTGCCGGCAGGTGTGAATACTTATCTTGCGGAAAAGATCAGAAAATCAGGAGAGATTCATATTCCTGTTCTTACCCTCGGCGGATATCAGAATCCTGCAGATATCGAAGCTGCATTAGCTGAAGGAAAGGCAGATATCGTGGCAATGGCCCGTGGTGCAATCGCAGACTGTGATCTCGTCACAAAAGCACGCACAGATAAAGAAGATGAAATCATTCCCTGCATCCGCTGTTTCCATTGCCTGGATTACCGCAGAGCCGGAACCTTCGGCTGTTCCGTCAATCCTTCCGTCGGAAGAGAACTGCGGCTGAAGTTTCTTGTTCCTCCGGTACAGCAGAAAAAGCGGATCGTAATCATCGGCGGAGGTCCGGCAGGCATGGAAGCAGCCGTCACTGCACGCAAGCGCGGACATGAGGTCATACTTCTGGAGAAGTCCTCTGAACTGGGAGGAAAGCTGGTTTTCTCACGCCAGGTTCCTTTCAAGAAAGATCTGTGCAGGTTTATGAACTACCTGATTCACATGACAGAAAAATCCGGAGCTGAAATCCGGCTGAACACGGAAGCATCCGGCGAACTTGTTTCATCTCTTCATCCCGATGTCGTCATCGCTGCGACAGGCGCAAAAGCTTTGATTCCTGATCTTCCCGGCGTTAACAATGTCAATGTAATCACTGCGGAAGAAGCTTACCGAAAAGCAGAAACCGGTGAATTCTCCGGCAGAAAGATTGCGGTTGTCGGCGGCGGCGATGTGGGCAGTGAAACTGCCTGTTATCTTGCACAGCAGTGCGGTGCAAAAGTTGCAGTCTTTGAAATGACTGACCGGCTGGCAGCTGCTTCCTGCACCATTCCACGTACTGCATTAACGAAAGAACTGGAGAAATGTGCTGAGATTCATCTGAACACTGTCTGTACAGAGATTACTGAAACCGGCTTGTGTTATCGTGATGAAACAGGTGATCATACGATTCAGGCAGATACCATCATACTGGCTGCCGGCATGGTTCCTCTCAAAGAGGAAGCAGAGCAGTTCCGCTTGACTGCAGAGGAATTCTTTACTGCAGGTGACTGTATCAAGGCAGGCAATGTCCGTACAGCCGTCCGTACCGGCTTTGACAGCGCCGTCCAGCTGTAATTGCATACATTGTCACAAAGAAAGAAAAAGGATCGTCTTAGACGGTCCTTTCTGATCTTTGATTCATAAACAAACTGAAGCTATTTACTCAAGATCATCCGCTGTTACGGATTTCACATCAGGCGTTCTTCCGTCTGCTTAGACAGGAATGGACAGCGTGACGTCTGCGAGCTGTTCTGCAGCCTTCGCATGCAGTTCCTCGTCCCGGTCGTTTCCGATGATCTTCCGGTTGTGATCGCACTCCACGTTCCGTTTTCCGTCCTTAACGTTGATCATATAATCAGCGATCAGCTCACGAATGCCGCCGATATTACCGCGTACATCCATCTCAGGAAGCTGCGGAAGACCGTCCTCCTCTGTAAACACTTCACCATAATCAGAGAGATGACTGCTCCATCTGCCAGCCATCATCTGTTTATTCAAGATCAAAGAGAATCTGTCCCGGCGCAGCACCCATGTTCTTGTTTTCTATGACCAGAACACCGTTGATCGTAAGATCATCGATCATCTGATGACCGTGTGCAGCCACATTCAGATCAAGTTCCGGACATGCATAAGCCAGATCTTCAACACCGGAATCAGGTACATCATACTCATTATTGATGTCCATATGGTCCACTGCAATCAGCACATCTGCACTGTCACAGATCTCATCTATGATCTTTCTAATCTCTTCCGCCGTATCCGTAACGATTCAGTCCGCAAGATTCTGCTCATCCCGGCGTTTGATGTCAGGTGTTACCATGCCTGTGATGCCCGCCTTTACATCATTGCGCTCAATGATTGTATATGCATCCGCCAGCGGATTCATATCCGGATCATACACATTTCCGCAAATCAGCGTATTCTCATTCTGCGGGATAATACACTGCAGAACAGCCGGTTATTACTGCCGGCATCATGCTGAAAACCGCAGAAGCACTGATAAATTTACGTTTCATGTTCATATTTTTCTTTCCTTACGACTTGCTTGTTTCAGACAGACAATATACTTGGATTTTACTTCAGGAGTTTTAAATAAAGTTCTCTGTCAGAGTTAAATCGTATTCACAAGCCGGTGTCAATAACCGCAGTTCACAAAACAAGCTGTCTTTTCCGATGACACATGCCCGGCAAAAACACGATGTTCAAGATTTCAGCACCTGAAACGGCTTGTGAAGGACATTTAATCAAGGTTCCGTATTGCCTGGCTTACAATCCCGATAAAATTTCCGACAAGGACATCCGGCGTTCTGGAATAAATAATCCCATAGGGAAGTTCATAATTTTCTTTCAATGAGATACTCTTAATATCCGGATGAACTCTGTCCCAGCATTCCAGTGAAAGCAGTATAGAATTTCTCTCCACACAGTTGTTAAAGGTATTGGCACTATATTCAGGGGCAATATCTACAATATTGATCTCCGGATAATTTTTCATAATCTCAGTGCGGATGTTGTCATTAATGGGGCTGACTCCCTCTTCCATGATCATCAGCGGCTGTCCTTTGAGGTCAGCAAATGAAAGCTGTTTTTTTTCATGGAGCTTATTTGTTCTAGGAACCGCAAGCGTAAAGGCATATTGGCCGACCGGAAGAAAATTATAGGAATTTTTTTCAAATTGTCTGTTATAGGGACCGATAATAAAGTCAAATGCTTCACCGATGTGTTTCAGATAATTATTGTCATCGTTAAAAGAAATGATTTTAATGGAATATCCTGGACAAAAATCTCTGATTTCATCCCACAGATCCATAAAATAGTGGCAGGGATACAGCGTAGATGTGCCAATCCTGACTGTTGTCGGTGACGCAAAATGTGCCTGCTGTACTTTTCGTATAGATAATTCCGACTGTTTCATGATCTGAAGTGCTTCGGTATACAAAATTTGTCCGGCCAAAGTCAGAGTAACACCTCGGGCCGTTCGATGAAAAAGTGTTACGCCCAGATGTGCTTCCAGAGCACTGATCTGCTTGATCACAGCTGTATGTGTGAGATACATTTTTTCTGCGGCTTTGGAAAAACTGCCTTCCTCTGCAACAATACGGAATGCATCTAATAATTTATTATACATGCGTCCTCTCCTTAAACTTTTAGTTTCAGCTATTATAACAATCAGAAACTTCTTTGTGAAACAAGAATCATCTACAATAAAATCAAGGAAACAAAAATAAAGCGGACACTCGCTATTCGCTTTGTGATCCGCGATTTAAGTGAAATCTACTTACAAGGAGGCAGAACCATGATTCAAAATGTAAAGGATACTGTGCAACTGTACAATGGAGTGAAAATGCCGGGGATGGGTTTTGGCGTATGGCAGATTCCTCAGGATGCCACTGCAGAGTGTGTAAAACTTGCGCTTAAGGCAGGATACCGGAATATCGATACTGCGGCTGCTTATTTTAATGAGAAGGAAGTTGGAGAAGGAATCCGTCAGGCCATGGAGGAATACGGAATAAAGCGTGAGGAAATATTCGTAAGTACCAAACTTTGGAACGACCACCGGGGATACTCCAAAGCAGTGGAAGCTATCGAGACCTCTCTTGCAAATCTTGGCCTTGATTACATCGATCTTTATATGCTCCACTGGCCGGCTGTAAAAAAATGGCACAAAGACTGGCGTGAGATCAACCGGGATACTTATAAAGCCGCAGAAGAATACTACAAAAAAGGTCTTTTGAAATCGATCGGCGTTGCGAACTATCTGGACTATCATGTGGCAGCCCTGATAGAAGATGCCGAGATCAAGCCAATGGTCAATCAGATTGAGTACCATCCCGGTTTTGGCCAGATAGAAAGTGCAAAATACTGCCAGAAAAACGGGATCATCGTAGAGGCTTGGAGTCCATTCGGAACGGGTGATGTCCTGAAAAATGAGATATTACAAAATATTGCAGCAAAATATGGAAAATCCACTGCGCAGATCTGCCTTCGCTGGCTGCTGCAGAAAGATATCGTTCCCCTTCCGAAGTCTGTACATGAGGAAAGGATCATTGCCAATACTGCAGTATTCGATTTTCATCTGACCGAAGAGGATATGAGAGAAATTGATGCAATGCCATATTGCGGCGGTATGAGGTTTGATCCGGATGAAGCAAGATCATAAAGCAGCAAACAAATACATCGTTTTCAAATTCAAGCTTAAAAAGGCTCATCATTGCATGCAGATGGTCTTGTGAATGGATCACAAGGGCATCATCTTCCGGGTCAATTACAGAAAGGGAAGCAGTGTAATGATTAGAATATCCATATAAAAGAAGGTGGATAAGTAAACGGGAAAAAATCGTACAGACTGCAGGCAGAAATTCACCTGGGAGCTTTGCGCCTGAATTTGCCCATTTCAATGATGATGTCCTGTTCGGTAAGAACTGGAGCAATCAGGATATTGATGTAAAAACCAGGAGTATCATTACAGTTGTTGCTCTTATGGCTCAGGGACTTACAGACTCATCTCTGAAATTCCACCTGATGAATGCTAAAGCACAAATTATTACTCATGCGTCTTTTTATGCCGGCTGGCCAAGGAAGTCCGGGAAGTGGGCGAAGGTGATCTTCCCTATGAAGATGAAGCAATGCGCGCTCATTCCAAAGAAATGGTCTTCCCAATTGGCGCACCGAATGATGCTTTTGCCCAGTATTTTACCGGACAGAGCTGCCTTGCACGGATACCATTCAGCAAGTGGAGAAAAAATGATATATAAAGAACACACTCACCAATATCGGGCGATTACAGCCCAAATTTGGTGAGTGTTTTTATAATGAGTTTTCAAAATTCCGCATATTTCAGCACTTCGCGGATTCCTTTAATGCTTACCGTATTTTTGTGGCATTTTAATTCTTACTTTTGCTATTCGACAGTCAGACTTTTGTGCCAGTCAAGAAAAGTGGAGAACACCTCGATTTCTGGAATCAGCCAATTCTTTAATATGCAAAATTGTAGAATTCTACTTTTTTTTCGATTTTCAAGCATGCGATACGTATAAACTTTTCGATCCTGAAACCATTTCCCAAGAACATTCTTATCAAAGACATAAGAAAATGCCGTCCGCATCAACCAAACGACCTTTTCTTATATTCGGTTTAACAGACGAACTGGATTACTTTTTGAATAATTCCGAGTGGGTTCCTAAACGATATAGCATCAGAACAAGAACTTCGTTCCGTATTTCATATACCAGAAGCCAGTCCGGCTCGATATGACATTCTCTTGTTCCCTTATAGTCTCCGGACAAATCGTGATCTCGATATCTTGCATCCAGTATACCGCCATCCGCAAGAACATTTACAACATCAAAGAGTTTATTCAGATCTTTATTCTGCTTCTTTGCCAGTTTCAAATCCTTTTTGAACTGGTTTGTAAATTTGACCTCATATTTCATACTTCAAGAGCTGCCTTGAGGTCTTCTATAGAGGAATATCCTTTCACGCTGCTGTCAGAAGCAATCCGTCTGCCTTCTTCTATTGCAGCAACAGTAATTTCATTTGGCACATCCAGTTTGAGTGCAAATGGAATCCCATGTTCCCTCACTGCAGCCCTCAGAAACATATTAACAGCAGTTGTCATAGTAAGACCAAGCTCAGAGAAAATTGCGTCTGCCTGATCCTTAATCTCTTTATCGGTTCTGATATTCAGATTTGTTACAGCCATAATATATACCTCCATCTTTTCCTAATTGTATGCAAATGTTCGTTTATCGTCAACATATTGTCAACATTATTTGAATTGTTTTACAGTTATAAAAACATTAGCGCTCTGCCGTAAAAACAGAGCGCTGTAAAAATGATGTTTCATTGCAAAGTGGCGCTGTCAATCGTAGTTTTTCTCAATGAGTTCCAGACCGTAGTCCTGTGCGTTCGCGTCCATTACCTCAGTAAGCCATCCGGCAATGGACTGTCCCTGCTCTTCAAACGGCAGCCAGACCGCGGAAGTTGCGATGATGGTATGCGCCGTCATATTGCGGGGGATTATCATACCAGGCCACACCGTCCCAAAGGAAGAGGCTGATACCCGCTTCCTGAAATTCCGGGATTGTCTCTTTCAGCATCTGCTGAAGCGGTCCGCTGCGACTTCATCCACATCCATGATGCCGTTGTCAAAATAATTCTGGCATTTGGCCAGCTCACTGTCACGGGTCGAGGAATCAAACATCAGGTGGATGACGTCTCCGTATTTTTCATGGAGATTCCGCAGACAGTCCAGCGTGATGTTGTCGTCCACGATGATACTTGAAATCGTCTCCGGGGCCTCCCACACATTTTCCACGATGTCACAGCTGTTCTCTATCTTCAGCAATGAGGCATATCTTTCTTCTTATGTCTTTTGGTGCTGCAGGAAACTGAAAGGAAAAACGCGCTAATAAAAAGGCTGTTAAGAAACAGCCCTTTTCCTGTATTTCAGACGATGTTACTGTTTTGCGAAGAACAGCGGATCAATGCCGGGTGCTTCTTCCACCTGGACATTCACACCGGTAATCTTTCCCTCTTCCAGAACGAATGATGCCGGCAGCTGTGCGCCCATCGCAGGAAGCACCATGTCAAATTCATCATACTGATAATGGTTGAATATTGCAGGACTTCCGTTCCATGTACCGGAAAGTGCACCATTGCTTTCCGTCAGTGTGATTGTACCGAAGCCGGGATGTGTATAGCTTCCGGCATAATCAGCGACGTCATTTGTTGTCGTTGTATCCGGTGTCTTTGCGGCAGCACGCTTCTGCATGCCTTCGATCATGTCGCCCATCATCTTGTTGAAGATTACCTGGTATTTAGCGGACCAGTCCGGAATCTCTTCAATGCCCATATCTTCATCAACAGCATAGTTTGACAATGCTTCTACAGAGAAGGATGAAGTCGCATTGCTGAGAATGACAATACCGTAGTTCTGTGAAGGAACCAGTGCAAGCTGAGAAGAATAACCGTTTGTATTGCCTCCATGACTCAGCATCTTTGTACCGCGGTAGATATCCGTCATCCAGCCGAAGCCGTATTCTGCAGACTGTACTTCATCAAACTCCCAGAAATAAGGACTTCCGATCATCTGGTGTGTATGCATTTCCTTCATATTTGCTTCAGAAACCAGTCTTTCTTTGTTCCATGTACCGTCACCAAGCTGGAACAGCATGTACTGTGCCATATCAACAGCGGTGGAAACAATGCCTCCGGCAGGGTTTAATGCACCAAGATGCAGATAAGGAGGTTCCATAAAACCTTCACCTGTAAAGACATAGCCTTTTGAGTAATCACCGTAAGATTCCATGCAATCTACTTCAAAGTCTGTACGAGTCATGCCGAGAGGCTTGAAGATCCGTTCACGAATGAAATCTTCGTACGGGATATCCGTCAGCGCTTCGACAAGATGTCCTGCCAGAGCAACCATCTGGTTGGAATACTGCAGCTTTGTACGGAACGGCTGATTTGCCTGCAGGTACTTGAATGTTTTTACCTGTTCCTTCCAGTCATCCAGTGCACCGAAAGCAACCTGCATATCATAACGGGGCAGACCTGTACGGTGGCACATCAGGTCACGTGCTGTTACATGATCTGTAATATATTCATCTGACAGTTCCAGCCAGGGAATATATGTCTTTACAGGTTCATCCCAGCTCAGCTTTCCTTCATCAACGAGCATTGACAAAGCAATTGCGGTAAATGACTTTGTTGTTGAACCAATGGCAAATACGGTGTCTTTGGTGACAGGCAGATTCTCTGCCGTGCTGCGCAGACCGTAGCCGTCAGCGCTGACTACCTGACCGTCCTTGACAACAGCGACACTCATGCCGGCAACGTGGTAGTCGTTCATTACTTTTTCGATGTAGTTTTGCAGTTTCATTTCAGAATTCCTCCTTGATTTCACATCCGATTCCGCTTTTTTCCGTCAGCGTTACTCTGCCGCCTTCATGCGTAAAGCCGCCGGAGATTTTATCCTGTTTCAATAAATAGACTGTATCCAGATCAACGTCTCTGATGACATCCAGCGCTGCCGCCACATGCATCGCCGCAACATTGGCAAGACTGCTCTCACCCATACAGCCGATCATGCACTTCAGCCCCGCACCTTCGCAGATTGCCGCAATCTTCAGCGCATTGTAGATGCCGCCGCATTTCATCAGCTTGATGTTTACTACATCTGCCGCCCGCAAAGACGCAATACGGAAAGCATCCTTGTAAGAATGACAGCTCTCATCCGCCGCTATCAGCAGATCAGAACGGTCTCTGATCTCTTTCAGACCGTCAATATCCTCCGCTGCCACCGGCTGTTCCACAAGATCCACACCAAGAGAAGCAAGTCGCGGAATGATCTGCAGTGACTCCTTGACACTCCAGCCCTGGTTCGCATCCACCTTGATGGATATTTCACTGCCGACACGCTCACGGACAGCCCTGATGCGTTTTGTATCTGTATCAATATCTTCGCCAAGCTTTACTTTGAGAATCGTAAAGCCCTTTGCCACCCACTCTGCAGCAGTATCAGCCATCTCCCGGGGTGTACTCATACCGATCGTAACATCAGAATGTACTTTTCCTGCATTACCGCCAAGATACCTGTAAAGAGGAACACCGGCATTCTTTGAGGCAATGTCGTAGCAGGCAAGATCAATGCCTGCCTTGATGGGCGCATTGCCGTTGTAAAGGGAATCCATGACTGCATGAATATGCCCGATTGCCAGCGGATCCTCTCCGATCAGTGCTTCACGGAAAACCTTTCCCACACACAGTGTTGTATCAAAATCATCTCCGGTAACATACGGCAGCGGTGCAGCCTCTCCGTATCCGGTAATTCCTGCATCTGTTTCAATCACCAGAAGCAGAGAATCCATCGTACGGATTTCCGCAAAGGCAATCTTGAACGGTTTCTCAAATGCAAAAGATGCTCGGTGAAAACGTATATCTGTAATCTTCATAAGTTAACCTCTCAGATGCACCATTGTCCGTCCCGGAGAATTTCCACTTCTTTTCCATCCGCTGTGACACCTGTAATGCAGGCATGATCTGTACCCCACATAATATCGCAGTGAACAGCAGATTCATTGATTCCGTATGCTGCGATTTCCTCCGGACTCTTGTTCTTGAAGTCCTTGATCAGAAAAGCAAAACCTCTGCCAAGGGCAATATGGCATGCCGCATTCTCATCAAATAACGTATGATTGAACAGATGTCCGTAACTTCTGATGGACGATGTTCTGTCGACAACAGCCACTTCACCAAGCATTGAAGCACCATCATCCGTCCTGATCATATTCCGGAAGTATTCTTCACCCTGCTCTGCTTTGACATCACTCACACGGCCGTTTTCAAAAGTCAGTTTCAGTCCTTCAATATACTGATTGTCATAAATCAGCGGACAGGACGCAGCGACTGTACCTTCCGCCTTTCCGGCTGCCGGTGAAGTAAACAGTTCCTCGGAAGGAATATTCACTGCAGCTTCATCCTCTGGACCGCAGGCACACGCAAACGGCACACCTTCATGCAGTTCTACATGAAGATCTGTTCCCAGTTCACTCATCAGATGCAGACTGCGAAGATGCAGACTGTTCAGTGCATCCATGTGTGTCCACATCGATGCAAACTTTGCATTCAGCTTTTCCACTGCTGTACCGTCTCCGTTTACGCCGACGATTTCAAGCACCTCTTCCCAGAGACGCTGCAGATTGTTCTCTTCTTCCGGAAAGATCAGATCCGCCCATGCCTGTGTAGGAATGCACACAGCTGTCCATTTGTAGCGGTTGCGCATCTTCAGAATATGAGGAATCATTACCTGAAGTCTTGCACCGGTAACAGCGGCCTGCTTTGCAGCAAGACGTGCATCACTTTCTGCCGGATCAGATGCCAGCAGATGAATCAGACAAGGAAGCTCTTCCGACTGTTCTTTCATCTGCAGTTCCTCCCATCCGGAAACTGTGCTCAATGTTTCTTCACTTGCATACTTCAGATCGATCTCATTCATACGGCTGTCACTCCAGCGTATCTCAACCTTTGAAGCACCGTTTTCATAGCATGCCTTCGCAACTCTGCGGGCCATGTCACTCATAGCAACATCACTGTTGATCAGTACTTTCTCACCCTCTTTTACGCGGATACCGCCGCATGCAATCAGCTTCGCGTATTCATCCATACAGGTATTCAGATCCATGATTCATTCTCCTGATTATCTTTTCAGATATGACTTTAGTCATATCTGAAGTATAATGTTCAAAGAAATACAGATCAACTGAAATACAGAAGGTATAACTAACTTTGCATGATACACAGAACTTTTGAAAATTTAAGTAATAGCAAACGTGAAAAAATATTAGCTGCAGCGAAAAGAGAATTTCTTAACTGTTCTTTTGAAAAAAGCAGTATCAACCGCATTCTGCAGGATGCAGACATACCGAAAGGCAGCTTCTACCAGTACTTCGACCGGAAGGAGGATCTTTTCTATGCCTGCATCATTTCCGTTACGGAAAAGCTTCTGAAGATCCGTCTGGAAAAGAATGAAACGCTTCTCGGAGCAGGACTGGAGCGTATCCATACACTCGGCTATGAAGAAGGTACGAATACTTATATGGAGGATGTTAAAGAGATTCTTACCCAGGAGGATCTGGATCTTTACCAACGTCTGATTGACTCTCCTGCCAATGTCAGAAACTATCTCATGATGGAAATTGCTTCACAGCAGATCGCACCGGAAATCCGGAAAGAACTGGAAGGAAGCAGGCTTCCCGAAGATACGGACATTGACTATCTGGCTTATCTTCTGTCCATGTCTGAAGTTCTTGCCATGGACTATGGTGTCAGAAAGAACAAAGACAGCATTGCTATGCTGGAATACAGCTACATCTACATGGATGCTCTGTTAAAAGGAATCCGGAAATAAAAAGCAGTCTGATCAGCAGACTGCTCTTAAGAACATATTTTTTACTGTGCATGATATGCAGCGACACTCTCGTCCGCTGCTTTTTTCACTGCCTTCAATGACTTTACTACTACGGTAAAATGAAGCACCAGAGCAGCCACCATAAGAATCACTATAATATCTGTGAATGTTCCATGTGCACTTACATATGCCATATAGTCATCGCCTGCCCCCATGATAACACCGGTAAGAAGAAGAAGCGGGAAATCCCAGATGCCGTGCACAAACCACGGAACCGTGAGAGACAGTGCAAGATTCTTCTTTGCAAGAGAAGTGCTGCCTTCTTCTTTTGCTTTAACATATTCATAATAGAACGCACCCATGAACAGCTGATAGAACATGTGGGAACAGAAGACACCGCGGATCACACCCGCAATCGGACTTCCGCCGGATAAGCCAAGACTTTCCGTAACCTGGAAACCGATACCGACTAATCCGAAGATTACCAGATAGTCCCATTTGGTCTTTGCGCCGGATAAGCGAATAAACCATTTTGAGATCAGGAACTTTGCAGATTCTTCCAGTAATGCTGCACCCACAAAAGCGTAAATCAGATAATACGGCACATCAGGAAGTCCCATTGCCCTGACGCCTAACATCAGACCTGCCTGAATCACAAGCACTCCGACGAAACCGATGGTGGCCATAAAAAGGAAAGTCTTCCACTTCCACTTTTTGTCAAAAGTTGTTGTCTTGCCTGCTTTCCGGTAAAACGGCATAGTCCATACCAGAAGGAAAATAAAAAATATAATATCCTGAATCATTTGATTCCCCCCTTGAATACAAATAAATATTCTATTGAGTGATCTTGTTTGCTGCAATCGGCTTTTTAACAAAAAAAATGATTTTCACTGCCTTTTGTTCTTAACAAATCCGCGTAACTGCGTCAAATCTCCTTTGTGCCTTCCGTAATCCGGGTACAGATCGCATCTGCATCCAATGATATTTCCTGATTTCATAATAGAAAAAAGCTGTTAAGCCATAGATCCTTTAAAATCTATTTTTTAACAGCTCCTTTTTAAACTCAATATGCAATACGGAATACTTCAGCAAGTTCCTCTGCCGAATTCAGAGGCTTGAACCATTCTTTTGCCGGCAGTGAAGGATATACGTCCTGTGCCATCGGCAGCAGCATTTCCTGAGGAATCTGTGTTCTTAATTCTCTCATTCTTGTAGGAACACCAAGTTCCTTCAGAAAGCTTTCATATGCTTCAATTGCTTTTCTGGCAATCGTATATTCATCCAGTGAAGGATCAATGCTCCAGACATTTCTTCCCCATCTTGCCAGTCTTGATACAGTTGTATCGTTCAGAATGTATTTGAACCACGCAACGGAGAGTACAGCAATTCCGGCAGCGTGAGGAATGTCATAATATGCGGAAAGCACATGTTCCGAGTTATGAATCGGTGCCATGAAATGTCTTCCCTGATCGGAAAGATGTGTGATTGCAAGACCTGATGCCCACAGAAGCTGTGCTCTTGCATCATAGTCACGGGGACAGAGAAGCACCTTTCTTCCTGCTTCAATGCATGCTTTCTGAATAGATTCTGAAATACCGTCCTGAATACTTCCCTGATACTGTGAGAAATAACCTTCATAAGAATGTGCCACGATATCCACAACGCCAAGAGCTGTCTGGAATGCAGGTACAGTAAATGTATACTCAGGATCCGCGATACATGCGACAGGTCTCTGCAGATCAAAACGGTAATCCAGTTTCTTCTTCTCTTCTACATTGGAGATTACGGAAACGTTGGATACTTCTGCACCGGCTGCTGCTGCAGTAGGAATGGAGATGACCGGCACAAGGTGTTCCATGTCAGCCACAGCTTTTCTGGTATAGAAATCCCAGCAGCTGCCGCTGTAGTTTACAGTAAAGCTCATGGCTTTTGCTGTATCCATAGTGGAACCGCCGCCCAGTGCAACAATGACATCTGCTTCTGCTTCACGGAAGGCAGCGCAGGCAGCGTCTACAGTGGAATGGCGGGGATTGGGTTCAATACCTGTAAACTCTGTAATCTCAATGCCGTTCTCTTCACAAAGCTTGTGAATGACATCATAGGCACCTGTAGCTTTTGCAGGAATGCTGTCATACAGGAAGAACATACGGTTTCCGTATCTCTTTACTTCTTCCGGAAGCTTTGCGATCATTCCTTTTCCGAAGTGGATTCTGGTCTGAACATTGAAGTCGAAATTCTGCATTGCTTCACCTTCTCAGTCCTGCAGGAAGAATGCCTTTTCGTTTACACCGGCATATGCTTCTGCTTTGAAGATCCATGCGCCTTCGCCTGTATCACTGTTTGTGCACATGTAGATTTCCTTTGTACCGGGACGGATAATAGCATGTGTTGTTCTCAGATGGCTTCCTTCTTCTCTTCCGGGCATCACGATCTGGCCGATGGGGAATCCGAACTTGTTGAAGATCATGAAGCGTCCCTGGAAGTAGAAGGCACCGTATACATTGTCATCATTGTCAATTTCAATGGAGTCAGGTCCCATGTAACCTGTTGTTCTGTATACAAGACCCTGTCCCAGAGGAGCAGCACCCATCTTGTCAGGCATCAGTTCTGTACGGATCAGTTCACCGCAGGCTGTATCTGTAACCCACATCATCTTTTCATCTGTGGAAAGAGTCAGACCGTTGGGAGTAGCCATGTTTCCCATGACTGTCTTTCTTACTGTGAAGTCTTTGGAAATCCACTCAATTGTACCTTTGCGGTTTGTAGGAACACCGCACATATCAGTTACATAGATATTTCCTTCGCTGTCAAAGCACATATCATCAGCAGCGATGCCTTTGGCAATCGGGATGTCATAGAAGCCTGTTCCATCCGGGTTGCAGTAAAAGATGCCGCCGTCACACAGTGTAGGAAGTGTGAGATAAGCAACGAAGAGTCTGCCGTCCTTATGAACTTTTACAGCAGCGATATAGCCGTTGGGAATATAATTATTGACTTCCAGTACAGTGGATACTTCCTTTGTATTCATATCTACTGCCATAACCTTGTCTTCAACACAGTTGCAGAAGTAGAGAATGCTTCCGTCACGGTTGAAATGAACACCTTCCAGATCGCCAAAGTGATCAACTGCCTGTACAAACGGTTCAGCAACAACTGTAGGAAGTGCTTTTTCATGTTCGGGGATCGGGCAGAATCTGTCACCCTTTCTGTATTCGAGTTTTGTTACGTAATTGAAATCTGTCATATGATTCAGTCTCCTTCTTTATGTGATTTCAATATACATTCCTGTTTTAAAACTGTGAAATTCAAACGATTGATCGAATATTTCGATAATGCAGGTGTTATAATTCGGTTATGACTATCACACAGCTGGAATACTTTATCGAAATTGTTAATACAGGTCATTTCTCCCAGGCTGCTGAAAACCTCTTCATTTCGCAGTCCACCCTCAGCTACGGCATCAAAGAGCTTGAAAAAGAACTGGGAACATCATTGTTTACAAGACATGCAAACAAAAGAATCTCACTGACGGAATCAGGACAGAAGTTCCTTCATTATGCAGAACAGGCACTGAACACACTGGAAGAAGGAAAGAAAGAACTGCGCATCATGAATGATCCGCTCTGCGGTACTATCAGAATCGGTGTTTTCTTTTCTACTGCTCTTACCGTGCTTCCTTATCTGATCAATGAATTCACTTCCGTATATCCGCAGCACAATATCCGCTTCCGTTTCGAGGTCAATCATCACTGGGTTGATATGAATGAGCTGATCTCCAAAGGTGTCTATGACTTCTGCATCTCTGTTACTCATGACGGAAGAAACATGCATTCCATCCTCGCCGGACATCAGAGGATCATAGCGATTGTACCGGCAAAGCATCCTCTGGCATACCGCAACAAGCTTTCTGCATCAGATCTCAAAGATGAACAGATCGTTGCAATTGATCCCAAGTCAAACCTGGATCATTTCATTTATGATTTTTACAGAAGATCACACCTGGAGCCTGACATGACTTATGTATCCGACTGGACAGCACAGATTGTTACTGCATCACTTGAAAACAGAATTGCAATCTCCAGTGACTATCCGGTGGATGAGAGACTGTTCCGCAAGATTCCGCTTGATACAGACAACGATACACTTCCTTTATATCTGAACTGGTCCATGAACAGAGAACTTAGTCCTTCGGCAGCTTTGTTCGCAGAATTCTTTACAAGCAGACAGCTGTCATCGATTTACTGATGCCTTCTTCCTTTCCACAGGGGCTCCTTCCCCCATGTCCGTGTCGTCGGGATCCGGTCGCGCGGAGTATACAATCTATGAGTTTATGGTTCTTTGGCTCTCATAACATGATTCGTGTTGAATCCGATAATAGCTTCATCTATGTTCTGACTATGCAAGCGTCCGGCATTGCACTGAGTCAACAAAAAAACTGCTGCGCTACCTTTAAGAACAATCATAAAAAGTAACACAGCAGTACTCAGCGTCATATAGAAGCTGATTCTTTGTAAAGGGTATCTGTTAACTGGAGTTCATCAATGATACTTGTATACCAGTGTAATTCTTCCAGAAATTTGTTTTGCAATGACTCAATATCTACATTGCCGCTGCCCAGTTCAAAGAAGTCATGTCCGGTCTGGACAGCAACATGCAGCTTGCCTCCGCGAAGAAAGCTCATATAGACTGTCCCTCCGATTTTTTCAGACATAGAGAGGATATACTCCATCATGTGAGGCGTAAGGATGTAGTATGCTTCCTGCGGATCCTGGGCGTTGACAAAAAATTGCTTGTTGAACTGTTCATTTTCCATCTTGACATTGCCTTTGACGGATCCTCCGTGGAATATTTTTGATTTACCGGAGATATGTACCTCACCGGAAAGTTCTTTTCCAAAATCGCAAATTAACCACTGACCCTTAAAAACCGTTTTCTCACTCCTGCCTCCTGTATTTTCGTCATCATCGTTGAGTTCTTCCATATCGATAAGTTCGACATCGCTCAGTTCAATGTTCAGGCCACGATACGTGGCCTTAATATAATCACTGCCACGAAGTTTATTATAGCTGAAAGGAAAAACCATGCCTGCGCTGCTGACGGAGGAGATACTGCCAAACGGATTGTACTCGACCGTTTCAAATACCTCGTTCAGCACATTGCTTATTACATTGCTTCCAAGTGTCTGTTTCAGTGCCTCGCTGTGTACAGCAAGCCGATAGCCGAACACGCACGCAAGTACAAGGCAGCCAATGGAAATGAAGATAGACGCATCCGTAAAAAACAGCAGAATCGCCGCTATGCCGGAGCCGTAGGTCATAAAGTTAAAGAACGTGACTGCGAGGCGCTGTCTGCTGAGCTCCTTTTCCAACTGTTCATTTGTCATATTCTGTTTTTCTTCCATAACTTCTCCTTTTGTCAGAACGTCATCTTTACATCTTCCCGCTTTGTTTCATCGGCGGCGAAAAACTCCTTGGGCTGACGGCTGCCGGCCAGCAGACTGGCCGGGAACATGGCTATTGCCGTATTGTAGTCGGCAACATTCGTGTTATAGAGCCTCCGCGCTGCCTGCAGATGTTCTTCTGCATCGCGGATCCCCCGCTGAAGCTCGGCAAATGTCTCGCTGGATCGCAGTTCGGGATAGCCCTCCGCTATGGCGAACAGCCTGCCGCTTAAAGTGTCCTGCTGCTGTTTAACATCGTTCAGCTCCCCTACGCTCATACCGTGGCGCAGCGTGGTGATATTGGTAAACAGATCGTTTTCGTGTTTCATATAGCCTTTGGCTGTATCAAGCATTTTCGTGAGCATATCGTATCGTTTGGCAAGTGCTACCTCCACGTCGGAGAGTCCTTCCTGCACACGAATTTCTTTTTTCCTGAACCCGTTGACCGTTCTGACACACCAGAAGACGATCAGAAGAATAATAATCAGAATCAGAATTTTGTCAGACATATTATTGCCCCTTTCTTATTTTCATCAATGATTGCTGCCCTGTTTTTCAAACAGCCGGTAATCGCCCCGGACAGTGACCGGATCATAACGATGATTCGTCCGGTATAGCGGAGGATTCCTCCGGCTGGAACACGAAGCTTTCTGTATCCGCGTCCCAGAACCATACCATCAGAATTATTTCACCGTTTTCGTCAAACATCATCTCTACATCGCTGTTGCCGTCATCGTTGCGGTCGGTAAAGTCGATGCCTTGATAGCTCTCCCATGGATCACCCTGAATAGTCGTGGGATACTCCACAAAATCAAACAGTTCTTGATCTTCCGAATCATAGTAGAATGCAGCATCTTCCGAATGGATGCAAACCAGCACATCAGTGTCCTTGCCGTTGCGGGTGATGGTACCTCCGTCACGAACAACGCCGGTCACGCGCCAGTCACCGCCAATCACCTCATCGTCGTTCATCACATCAGCCACCGCATTATCGCACGCGGTCAGGCTAAGGCATATGAACAGCGTCGGCAGAAAAACCGTACATTTTTTCCAAACCTTCATTTTACCGCTCCTTCTAAGTCAGCAAAAAACCACCGTATATTTATTATACGGTGGATCAAATAAGATAAATATTAACCAAAGGTTAGGAATTGGCATTCAGCAAGGACAGAAGCTGCTGCCGCTTCGTCCGGGTATCCCCTTCTATATGAAGTTTGCCGTAAATCTGATTGATATATTGCTTGATACTGCCCTCGGACAGGAACAGCTTTTCCGCAATCTCACGGTTGCTCAGGCGGTCTGCCATCAGGCCCACGATCTCATATTCCCTTTCGGTCAGCACCGCAAACGCCGCCGGACGGGCAGCCTGTTCACATAAATGCCTTTGCCGCAGCTCATATTCCTCTCCAAGCTGTACAATACGCAGAATAAAGGCTTTGTATTGCTCCGCACTGTTTTCCAGCAGCCTTTTCAGATAATGATAGTTCTCGACAAAGGGCAGCAGTAAATCATCCGGCATCGCAGCTTTCAATGCTTGTTCCAGCAGTTCTTTTGCCTCCGTCTCCTTTCCAAGCATCTCATAGGCCGCTGCGGTCTGGATCCGCAGATGAAGCGCAACCAAAGCGTAGTGCAGACCTTCACACAAGGCAAGAAGACCTTCGCTGCGTCCAATCGCTTTCGCATAAGCACCCTGTGCCAGATAGACCTGATTTTCAATCATTTCCATCATAGGCTTTCCGGGCGCAAGAATATTAACTGATGAAAGCTGATGGGCACGAAAAATTTCCGGGATCTTTTTTTCATCTCTTCGCAGTGCATAATAGTAGGCGCAGGTGGCACTCCAGATATTAATCCATGCTATATTGTGATGCCGCAGTATCGCCTGATAGCGCTGTTCAAAGGTATATCTCTGCTCAACGTCCGCAAAGAGGGAAAGACGCCGTGACAGAAAATCACAGCAAAGCGCCATATTTTCCTGCCCATTATCCTGGATCTGTGCATAAGCGGTTTCCAGTTCAATATGCGCGTCTGTAAAACGTCCCTGCATAAATGACGCTTCTGCCCGCATTATTTTTTCCGCGCCTTGCCCATGTCCGTTTGTGATCTTGTAGTAATGAGGCATACATTCATCCATTTCAGCCAGTTCTTTGGAAAGCTCGCCGGGAGCACGGTAGAACATCATTAACACAGACGGAGAACCGAACGTCCAGCCGCCGCTTTTCTGAATACTGATGGCCGGGCGTGACATCTGTGCGCTGGCGCTTCGGTGCAGACGGCTCATGGCACTGATGTCGTTATAACTAAGAAAGCTCATAATAAGATCACATTCACCCAGCAGGTCGCCGCGTTCCCTCGGCGGCATTTCCGGGTGTTCCTCAATCGCGGCCATCAAGAGAGATTTCATTTCCAGCATTTTAGGAATCAGCTGCCAGTTGAACATGCTCCGCATCAGCACCAGGATTGCCAGAGGATGCTCTTTCAGCACAGAAACCGGGCACCCGGATATCGCAGCCAGAACTTCCGATGGGTTCATGGATGCCAGCAGGATGCCGGCATCGTTTTGAATCACCCTCAGCAGCGCATCATAGTTCCCGTTACGCCGGTAAACAGACATTGCATGAAGATACTGACGATGATCTTCATACCAGAGGCCGAACCTGTCCAAATATGCGGACTGTCTTTCCTGCGGCAGCGTCAGAAATGTACGCTCCGCGCATTCCTTCATCATGTGGTGAAAGCGGAACAGCTCTGTGCCCGGCAGACGATTTACAAAAGCGTTTTGCTCTGTCAATTTAGTCAGTATGCTTTCAGCATCGGAATTTTCCATAACAGCACATGCCATCTCTACGGAAAATTCATCCGCAAGTCCCATGACCGCCAGAAACTCCCGCTGCTCCGCAGGAAGAGGATTGATCATAGCTTCGGTAAACATGGCGTAAATATCGGAATTCCGGTCAGGCAGCATACCCTGTTCAAAGAGTGTCCGCAAATTCAGATATATCGCAGAAAACCATCCTTCACTGGAAGAAAGCAGAGTTTCAATTTGATCTTCGGTAAGTTCCGTTCCGCACTGATGCGCGTAAATGGAAAGCTCGGTACGATTCAGCCGAAGCTGCTCCGCGCCAATCTGATAGACCTTTCTGCCCAATCGGATGCTCTGCGCGGCTGGCAGAAAACGGTCACGGCTGGCAACGATCAGATGTATATTTTCCGGAAGACGGTTGGCAAGGGCACAAAGGAAGCCGGCAGCACGACTATCCGTAATCAGGTGAAAATCGTCAATAAAAATATAGCAGGCATTCTTTCCCGTTAATTCATGGCACAGCTCGTCCGTCAGCATACTGCCGCTGACCGTATCGGCCGGACAGGGATAATCCCGCAGAAAATCCAGCCCGGCGCATGTAAAAGCGTCCTGCACACTTCTCCAGAAAATAGTGAGGTTATCCGAATATACACTGATGCGGATGACCAATGCTTTCTCCGCTTTTACGCGCTTCTCAAGATACCAGTTTATGGCCGTTGTTTTTCCATATCCCATGGGTGCGACAACGGTTGTCAGCACACAGCGAGAGATCGGGTGCAGGCACTCCTGAAGCCGTTCTGATATGTAGATTGTGTTTAAGTTCCATTTCCTTCTGGGCATTGCGCTACCTCATCTTCGTTTGATTTGAATTTATTCTGCCTGGGTCAGCAGGCTTTTTCTGCATTCTCCGGAATTGCCCATGAGCGGCCAAAACCATACGCGCCATAATGTGTCCTTCGGTGCGGTATTGATTGCCCCGACGTTCCGATGCATTCCACCGACAGGAAGCTTCCCGTATGGAAGTGCAGCTCTTAATCCCCTCCATTTTCACCTCCGTACAAGCAGAAATCAACAAATACATTTTATATGTATGCCGGAAGAAAACAAATGACGCAGAAAATGCTATGAAAAGAGAAGTCCAGCATACTCCCGAACTCTTCACATACATAAAAATTCATAAATAAAATCTTTTCGTTCATGCAGGCGGAAACCCGCTTCCTTTAGGATCGGTAATGATGGAGGCTGACTATATGTTCAATCGTCTTATATACAGAAACAGCATGGTTCTCATCAAAGAACCATGCCTTGTCTATCATTATTCACTTACGATCTCACAATGATCATTTTTCAGTTTTTCATACATCCAGGAAAGATCCAGAGAACCGGTTTCCGCAATACGCCTCATCATTCCGGCTTCTTTGAGCATCACAGCTTTCGCTGCTTCAAGCACATCTTCCGATTCTTCCGGCATCACCGCCACAAGTCCGTTCCCGTCACCGATGAGAATATCACCGGGGTGGATAATTCTGCCGCCGATCTGCACAGGCACATTGATTTCTCCGGGACCGTTCTTATAAGGACCGTTAGGTACAACGCTTCTGCAGAAGACCGGGAAATCAGTCATCTTTGAAATCTCCATCCAGTCACGGATCGCCCCATCCACTACAAAGCCTCCGAGCTTTTTCTCTTTGGCCATAGCCACCATGATTTCACCGCATAATGCACGTTCAGTATAACCTGCACCGTCAACGACGATAATATCGCCGGGCTGTGCGTTGTCAAGAGCATAGTAAAACATAAGATTATCTCCTGCTTGTACACGGACTGTGTATGCAGGGCCGAGAAGCTTTGCTGTATTCACCGGACGTATTTCACTGCCGATTGCGGCTGTACGGTTCATCGCATCGCCGATATTGGGAACAGGAATATTTCTGTAACGTTCGATCAGTTCCCGAGAAGGTCTGCTGAAATTTTTAATAATTCTGTAGCCGGAATTCATCATGTAGTTCCTCCGTTTCTGTACACATAATTTTCTGACAGCTTCAATATATCGGGATATTTATATTTTGTATAACAGATATATCAGAATTAAAATATCTATATATCAGATATTGAGGCAATCTATGAACTATGAACATATAGAAACATTTCTTGCTGTTGTAAATGAAGGCAGCATCAATAGTGCAGCGGAACATCTTTATGTATCACAATCCACTGTCAGTACACGTATACAGCAGCTGGAAGAGGAACTCGGAACACAGCTGATCATGCGTCAGAGAGGCAAAAGAACACTTGCACTGACTGCACATGGCAAAGCATTTGTTCCGATTGCACATCAATGGGTATCTTTACGGGAGAGTACACTTGCTTTAAAAGATCAGCCTGCTTATCAGGATCTTGCAGCAGCTTCAGTAGATGCAGTAAACAGTTTTACCTTTGCAGAACTGTTCAGGAAGATCATCAGCGATCATCCTGAAATCAAGCTAAGAATACAGACACATCATTCCGATGAAATCCACGGACTGATCGCAAACCATATCTGTGATATCGGTTTTGTATTCAGCCGTGTACAGTATCCCGATGTCATTTCACGTCCTGTATACCGTGAACTGATGTATCTCATCTGTCATAAAGACAGCAGGTATTATGACAGCATATCTGCAGAAGAACTGGATCCTTCAAAAGAAATCTATCTTGAATGGGATGAAGATTTCAGACAGTGGCATGACAGGTACTTTGGCGGAGATACGAAATATCTTCTCAGAGTAAATACAGGCTCACTCCTTCAGAATTATCTGGATATCCCGGACCGGTGGGCAGTCGCACCAATGTCAGTCATACAGGAATGCCGGCACAGAAGTGATCTTGTATATTACAGATTATCAGATCCCCCTTCTCCGCGAATCTGCTATGAACTGACGCACAGATATCCCCGTCCGTCCTGTGAACAGGCACTGCAGTCCTTCAGAGAAGAGCTGCACCAGTACATCCTTGCATCAAAAGAAGTATGCATGTTTGAACCATGGATGCTGGATGATCAGTAATACAAAGAATGTAAAAACAGCATGATTCTTTCATGAAGAACCATGCTGTATTTGTCTGATCAGATTCTGTTTGCCGGTTCATCTGCCTTTGATGCAGCAGTACCGGCTTTGCCTGCTTTTAATGCATCACAGATTACATCGATTTCTTTTGTCATGCTGTTTCATTCAGTTTTCACAGGTTTTTGTTCTTCCATAACTGCGCTTTCCGGTATTTCTTTTTATTTCCGCAGTTTCCAAAAACGGAAACTCTGTCAAATTGAAAACGGTTACTTTGTCCTTTAATTTATAAGTGCGGACAGAAATAAAGAGTATATAAGAAAAAGATACTCTCTGCCTGTACTGCATCAGTGAAATGTAACGGCCGGCATTCGCTGATGAATCATTCTTAAAGGAGAAAAAAATTATGAACTCAAGCTTTATGGACAAGCTTACATCATGGCTTACCACTTATCTTGTGCCCGTAGCTACAAAGATGGGCAATAACCGCTACCTCATGGCTATCCGTGACGGTATGATCGGAACAATGGGATTTACAATTATCGGTTCCGTGTTCCTTCTTCTCGCAACTCTCCCTTTCCCGGCTGTTTATGTTGAATGGCTAGCAAATCATCCGGATCTTCTGAATGCAATGTATATCCCTTACGGTCTGACAGTAGGCATTATCTCCATCTATATTTCTTTCGGTATCGGATATTCTCTTGCAAAGACATATGATCTGAATCCGCTGATCGGCGGTTCTTCCGCAATGTTCTCATTCCTGACACTTGCCGGAGGAACATCCGGTTCTGTAGATTCTTCAGGTATGATTACAGCCATCTTTGCAGCAATTGTTTCTGTTGAAATTCTGAATTTCTGCATTAAGAGAAATCTTACGATCAAGCTTCCTGAGCAGGTACCGCCTTCTATTTCCGGCAGTTTTACAGCAATTGTTCCTGCTGCGATCACTATCATTCTTCTGCTTGTTCTCAAGTATGGTCTTGGCTTTGATATCAACAGTTTCTTTACAACGATTCTGACACCGATCTTCACAGGCGCACAGGACAGTCTGTTCATGGCAATTATGTTTGTAACATTTGCTACACTCTTCTGGTTCTGCGGCATTCATCCGATGTGCTTTGAAGGTCTGATGACTGCATCTCTTGCAATTCTTGCGGCTGAAAATACTGCTGCATACGCTGCCGGACAGGCTGTTCCGCATATCTTTGTTGAACCGTTCTACTTCACATTCGTCTTCATCGGTGGTCAGTGCGGTACACTTGCATTGAACTTCATGATGCTGAAATCCAGATCCAAGACACTTAAGAAACTGGGCGGTCTTGCACTTCCTCCTTCTCTCTTCAACATCAATGAACCGATTCTGTTCGGTCTTCCGATGGTATACAACGTAATCATGATCATTCCTGCTCTGATCGGCCAGCTGATCTGTGTCTTTACAACATATATTGCCTTCAAGTCAGGTATTGTTGCTATGATCGGTCTTCCTTCTGCAGCTCTCTGGAATCTTCCTGCACCGATTGCAGCCTTCCTTTGTACAGCAGACTGGAAAGCAGTTATCCTTGTATTTGTAAATATTCTGATTGAATTCATTGTTTATCTGCCTTTCTTCAAGGTTTATGAAAAGCAGATGGTCGATCAGGAAAATGCAACTGCTGAGGAGTAATTTATGATGAGAACAAAATTTCCGGAAGGATTTCTCTGGGGCGGCGCACTTGCTGCAAACCAGTGCGAAGGTGCCTGGGATGTGGACGGCAAAGGAATCAATATCGCTGAAGTTCACATCTATCGTGACAAGCTGGACAGATTAAACAGCTGGACAAAAAACGAAGAATATACAAAGGACGAGATTGCCTTCCGTATGCAGGATACAGAGAAGTACTTCTATCCTAAACGTCACGGCATCGACTTCTATCACACTTATAAAGAAGATCTGAAGTTCTTTAAAGAGATGGGTATGAACTCTCTTCGTACATCCATTGACTGGTCACGTATCTTCCCTACAGGAGAAGAAACAGAGCCTTGTGAAGCAGGACTGAAGTTCTATGACGATCTCTTTGATGAAATGATCAAGGACGGTCTGGAACCGCTGATTACGATCTCCCACTATGAAATGCCCTTGAACCTGACGGTCAAATACGGCGGATGGATCAGCAGAAAAACTCTGGAAGCATTTGAGCGTTTCGTAGATGTTATCATGGAACGGTATAAGAACAAGGTAAAGTACTGGATCGGTTTCAATCAGATCAATACGATTGCCGGTGAAGGCTTCAACTGCACAGGGATTCCTTATGACTATACAGATGATTATGAGTCTGCCATGTTCCAGGCACTTCATTATCAGAATGTCGGCTCTGCATACGCAAAGAAGAAGATGGATGAGATGGGTACCGGCATGTTAATGGGATGCATGATATGCAATGCGTTCTCTTATGCTGAAAACTGTGATCCTGTCAATGTTATGTCCAATTACAAGCGTGACCAGCTGCAGTATATGTTTCTGGATGTTCTCTGCAGAGGATATTATCCCGAATCACTGGACCGTTACTTCGAAGAGAACAATATCAAATACTTTGAGTACACAGAAGAGGATATGGAACTGATCCGTGAGAATACATGCGATTACCTGACGTTCTCTTATTACGGTACAGGTGTATGTTCTTCCGACATGAAACCCGGCGAAAGAAAGCCGAACCCCTATCTGACTGCGAATGCATGGGGCTGGGTGAACGATCCCATCGGCATGCGTTATGTTCTGAATCTTCTGTATGATCACTATCATCTTCCGATCATGATTACGGAAAACGGTTCCGGTTTCGTAGATGTCGTTGAAAACGGAGAGATTCACGATCCGTACCGTATTGATTACTACAGACAGCATATCGAACAGATGAAGGAAGCTGTAAAAGACGGTGTCAATATCATCGGCTATTATCCCTGGGGACCGATTGATATCGTAAGCTGCACATCAAGTGAAATGTCCAAGAGATATGGCTTTGTATATGTAGATTATGATGACCATGGTGAAGGAACCGGTGAAAGAATCCGCAAGGACTCCTTCTGGTGGTACAAGAAGGTTTGTGAATCCAATGGTGAGGAACTCTGACAACAGGGAATTCAGCAGAACATTAATGCGTCTTGCATTGCCGATGGCAATGCAGAACCTGATCAGTTTTCTTGTTACACTGGCTGATACAGTTATGGTAGGCGTGCTCGGAGATACAGCATTAAGTGCTGTATCTCTGGCTTCCCAGCCGTATCTGATCTTCAATACACTGGTCTTCGGTATTTCCTCCGGAGGTACGGTGCTTGCATCGCAGTACCGCGGAAAAGGAAAAATACGCGAGATTCGCGAGACAACGACGGTTATCATGTGGCTTGCCATAATGCTGTCGCTGCTTTACGGGGGCATATGCGTGCTGTTTCCAAAGCAGATCATCTCTCTGTTTTCCAATGACACTGCTGTTATCAGCACTGCAGTCCCCTATCTCAGAATCATTGTTATATCTTATATATTCAATGCAGTCAGTTTGTGTTATCTGGCTGTATTGAAAGCTGTTGAGAATGTAAAGATTGCCACAAAAGTCTACACCTGCTCTCTTCTGATCAAGATTTTTGTAACATGGATTATGATCTTTGTTCTGAAAACAGGCATCGAAGGCGCTGCAGCTGCCACCATTGCCGCAAGAGCTTTCGAAATGATCTGCTGTATTGTTTACTCAATGCATGAAGAGCAGACAGGCTTCAGGTTTACGCAGATGTTCAGCATAAACATAAATATTCTTGTTCTGGCAGTAAAGCAGAGCCTGCCCATTATTCTGCATGAGCTGAACTGGAGTGTTGCAACAAGTGCTCAAGTCGCTGTAATCGGCAATGTCTCATCGGTATTTCTGACTGCTCAGAGTATCGCTTTAATTCCTCAGGACCTTGCAGTTGCGTTCCTGCAGGGGCTGGCTTCAGCTGCTGCTGTCATGACCGGCAATGAAATCGGCAAAGGTCATAAAGAAACAGCCTTTAAGAATACGAAGAAACTGCTTCGTGTTTCGCTGGCCGCCGGCATCATGTCCTGCCTGCTGATTCTGATTACAAGAAGTCCCTTTCTTCTTCTTTATCCGAATATCACACAGGAAGGAATTGAGCTTTCTTATCAGCTGATTACGATACTTGCATTCCTGAGCATTTCCCTGGCCATTGAATACTGCTGTCTCATCGGTATTCTCAGAGGTGCAGGAGATACGTTCTTTGCTTTCTTATGTGATTCCGGATGTATGTGGCTGATCGGTCTGCCCCTTGGCTGGGCTGCCGCAAATATCTGGCATTGTTCATACCCGGTGATCTTTCTGCTGCTGAAGTGCGATACAGCAGCCAAAGTGATTCTGTGCATGATCCGCATGAGAAACAGTTCATACATGAAAGATATTACGGTCAAATAAAAACAGAGCATATTCATGCTCTGCCGCAAGATTAAGAATCAAAGCTTTTCAAGAGCTCTGGTTCTTTTTTTCGCCAAGCTTTACCAGTTCATAATTCAATAACATGAATACAGCAAATAAATAATCCTGGGAAGTGAAATAAGAAGTCAGAATATTGAAGTTGTCACTGCTGTAGATCGTATGAAAGCCTTTCACATCATGCATGCAGATAATATAAAGAGAATCACTGTATCTCTGCAGTTTCATTCTGTTATCCTCAACCCATTTATTCGTTAATGATGAGACAAGGACAAGATCAAAATTTCTCGTAAGTGATTCATAGATATCCAGTGCATTATGACGGTTTACAATCTGCACACGGATACCGTGATACATCAGAATCTCTGCCAGCAGTGAGAATACATTCTTATTGTAATTGCTTGCAAGAATCATGATATTGCCGTAATGACTCAGTTTTTCAGCAAGATCACGGATTTCTTCATGATTCATGGAATCCATGACTCTTAAAAGATTCTTCTTTCCCTCTTCATAATATGCTTCCGCTGCTTCTTTATATGAGTCGTATGAGCGCGAGAAAATTTCGACCATAGGATTCAGATCATGTGAATAAACAGAATCATCCGATACAAGATCATGATAGCTTTCATAACCAAGCTTGCGGCAGAACTTGCTTACAGAAGGAAGTGTTGTATTTGCTTCATAAGCAATCTGCTTGATCGGTGTTTCCGAAAGCCGTTCAAGATGATGCATGAAACTTGATGCAATAAAAAAGTCTGCATTGTTCTTTTCGGCATCTGCCATATATTCAATCAGAACTGCTTTCAGCTTTTCATGTTTTTCAATCATACGGAGTCCCTCAGTAAATATAATATCTTTTTTCGTCATGCCTGGCAAAAGAGGAAAACAGGAAAAACAGAAACAGACAGCATGATTCTTTCATGAAGAACCATGCTGCATTTGTCTGATCAGATTCTGTTTGCCAGTTCAGCTGCCTGTGCTGTTGCTGTATTG
>R19__coassemble_138_pt1 | contig 41261 bp, 48 predicted proteins | sample R19__metabat2_low_PE_032 | metagenome-assembled genome bin R19 | reverse complement strand
CTGCACGCCCTCGACTATTCATCTCGAATTAGTCGAATCGTTACAGCCTCTTTTTAGTTAAGATCACTTTTCTGATGAAACCTGTTCAATCCACTTCAGTTCAAACTCACCGGTGCATTCGAGAACACCGCCATCCGGCAATGTGATATTGGTTGCATCTTCAGGAACATTGATGATTCTTCCGATTTCATCCTTGATATGAAGACCTTTGCCTTTGAGCGGTTTAACAGAATAATTGCCGGGATTCAGAGAATCAGGAATGGAATAAACACCGGGTGTGACACGATAACGGTTGTCATTGGAAATATAAATCAGATGAGAATGCTTGTTATTGATTGCGGCATTTACTTTTGTGAAGAACTTCTCTCGCATATAGAAGAGATCTGCATGATCAACTTTATAAGTGAAAGTCTTTGTAGGAGTCTGTACACGGATCATACGTGTTTCTTCGCTGTTCTTCTGAATATATCCGATTCTGTGGCAGTTCACAAAGTGCTCAGACATGAAATAAAGACCAGCTTCTGTTTCATAAAGCATGCCTTTCACTTTGACAGCCCCGTCCTTGGATGATGCATCCGGAATATTCTGAATTGTTGATTTTCTTACCTCAGCAACGGTTCTTACAGCCGGTGCTTCAGGAATCAGAGCTTCCGTAACTGTCAGTACAGCAGGAATGACATTAACGCAGTGTTCATCTTCGTGCAGTTCGACGTCCGGCTGCGGAAAATACTGTGCCATTGCTTCCGATGCGGAATGATCCTCAAGATATGCATCCATCATCATGCTTCTCATATGTTTATCGGCTGTAACGAGTTTCTGGAAGATTCCGTATTTCAGCGGCATATCATAGCTTTGAATAATAGATTTGCAGTTTTTACAGATATAATGATTGCCTGCGATTTTTTCGGGCTTGTTGAAGAAACCCTTGCTTTCGCTCAGACAAAAGTCACATAATTTTTTTGCCATGGATACCTCCTAAGCGTATACCACTCTATTATAGCGGAGCGCTTTTTGAAAGAAAAGGATGTCACCTTTTTTTGCGATCTGATACGGCTAATATAATACATGCTATTTATCGCAGAAAAGTGTGATAATTTTATTAGACTTTGGGAAATTCGGAAAAAATATGTTCAATGATAAAAAAATCCGGCCGTTATGACCGGTTTTTTTCAGCGTGTCATCAGTATGCACTTGCCGCGTAGTTTGAAAGATATCTTGCGGAAGGATCTGTTACCTTGCATCCTTCCCAGTTCTGGTTCGGCAGCCAGAAATCAGCGATCAGTTCAGCACAGTCCGGATAATATCCCTCAAAAATATCACGGTACATAAGGGATTCCTTTGTATACGGTGCACAGTAGTCGTAGGCAGCACATCTTTCTTCAAATACTTCATCACTGTAGGCTGCTGCTGCACATTCTTTCAGATCATCAGCGAGTGAATGGCCGACTGCATCAGAGAATGCGGCTTTATCTCTCCAGAGAATTGTTTCCGGAAGAAGATGATCTTTTTCGAATGCATGTCTGAGAAGATACTTTCCCATATGATAAGTGTTCAGTTTCTTTTCAGGATCAATACTCATGACATATCTGACAAAATCGAGATCCCCGAACGGGACTCTGCTTTCCATAGAGTTGGATGAAATGCATCTGTCTGCTCTTAAGACATCATACATATAAAGCTCACGAATTCGTTTTTCTGCTTCAATCTGGAAGCTTTCGGCATCCGGAGCAAAGTCTGTATATTTATATCCGAACAGTTCATCGCTGACTTCACCGGTAAACAGAACTTTTATATCAGTGTTTTCGTGAATATACTTGCACAGCAGATACATTCCGATTGAAGCACGGATTGTTGTGATATCCCAGCTTTCCAGGTTCTTTATAACAGGACGAACAGCTTCAAGCACATCTTTTTTTGAAATGATAACTTCAGTGTGGTCACTGCCGATATATTCAGCAACCTGACGGGCATACTTCAGATCAATTGCATCCAGATCCATGCCGATTGCGAATGTACGAATCGGCTTGTCAGAATGTTTCTGGGCGATTGCGCATACCAGGGAAGAATCAAGTCCTCCGGAAAGAAGATATCCGACAGGAGCATCAGCGTCCATACGTTTCAGAACACCGGCTGTGAGACGGTCATGAATCTCCTTTGCGATTGTATCCATGTCGTCATATGATGTACCTTCCGCATGCCAGATTTTGCAGTAAGAAGTGAATTTGCCGTCTTTGTAATATGTTCCCGGAGGGAAAGGCATGATGTCTGAACAAAAAGGCATCAGCGAAGAAACTGTGGAACCGAATGCAATGCATCCGTTTTCCGTATACCCGTAGAATAAAGGTCTGATGCCGATCGGATCACGGGAAGCAATCCATGTTTTTTCTCCGGCATCATAAATCACCATAGCATATTCAGCATCCAGTCTGCTGAACATTTCTGTTCCGTACTTTTCATACATAGGAAGAATAATTTCACAGTCAGATTCAGAAATGAAAGAATATTCTTTTTCAAGTTCTCTTTTAACAGGCCTGAATCCGTACAGTTCACCGTTGCATACAGAGACAGATCCATGAAGATGGAACGGCTGCATGCCTTTTCCATCCAGTCCCATGATTGCAAGTCTGGCAAAACCGACGACACCGCCGTCAACAACTTCAATGCGTTCCATATCAGGACCACGGTCCGAAAGAGAAGAAAGACCTTCTCTGAAAGCAGTCAGATCCGTATGTGGATCCGTAGAAACAATAATTCCGCACATAATGTATTCCTCCAAAAATAAAACAGTCCATATCCTTTTCGGGACGAAGGACTGTGTTCTCCGCGGTGCCACCCGTTTTACCGGCAGATGCCGGTCACTTTTCATTGACCATCATCAATGTGCAGCGGTAACGGACTGCCTGCCGCCGGAGTCTACTGCTGTTTCGGTCCGGAGCTCCAAGGTGTTCTTTCACTGCAGCGTATTCTGCAGTTCACACTATCCTGCAGTCACTGAACATCGTTTTACAGTTACTTTTCCTCTTCGTTGCTTATGCGAATTATGTTAATCGCAATGAAAACAAATTCAATTGTTTTCTGAAAGCTTTCCTATACTTTTCAAATATAGGGTATAAGCATGAATTTATACTGCATTTTCCGGGAATAAGTCTTATTTAAACTTGTTGACAGCACTTACGGTCATGAGTACAATAATAGGGCTTACCGAATTTGGGCTTTACTGTGCGTAAAGCCTAAATTAAGCGAAAGAAATGGCACACTCGGAAATGTGTGCATAAAAACTGAAAGGAGATTCACCAATGCCTACAATAAACCAGTTGGTACGCAAAGGCCGTACTGATAAAGTTTACAAGTCAAAGTCCCCTGCCCTGAACAGAGGATACAACTCTCTGCAGAAGCGTCCTACAAAGCTTGCTTCCCCGCAGAAGAGAGGCGTCTGCACTCGTGTCGGCACAATGACACCTAAGAAGCCTAACTCAGCTCTCCGTAAGTATGCCCGTGTTCGTCTTTCCAACGGCATGGAAGTTACAGCTTATATCCCCGGTATCGGACATAACCTGCAGGAACACTCTGTAGTTATGATCAGAGGCGGCCGTGTAAAGGACCTCCCTGGTGTTCGTTACCATATTATCCGTGGTACTCTGGACTGCGCTGGTGTTAACGAAAGAAATCAGAGCCGTTCCCTGTACGGTACAAAGAAGCCGAAGGCTAAGAAGTAATAGAGAAGAGAGGAGAATAAAACATGCCTAGAAAAGGTTATATTGCAAAGCGTGATGTACTGCCCGATCCTATCTATAACTCAAAGCTGGTCACAAAACTGATCAACAAGATCATGGTCGATGGCAAGCGCGGCACTGCACAGACAATTCTGTACGATGCATTCGCTGATATTGAAAAGCAGACAGGTCAGAACCCTATGGAAGTATTCGAAAAGGCTCTCGGAAACGTAATGCCTATGCTCGAACTTAAGGTTCGCCGTGTCGGCGGTGCTAACTATCAGGTTCCTGTAGAAGTTAGTGCAGAAAGAAAGCTCACACTTGGACTGCGCTGGATCGTTAACTACTCCCGTCTCCGCCATGAACCTACAATGGAAAAGAGACTCGCAGCAGAAATTATGGATGCAGCAAACGGCACAGGTGCTTCTGTAAAGAAGAAGGAAGACACTCATAAGATGGCTGAAGCAAATAAGGCATTTGCTCACTATCGTTGGTAATCTGAAAGAAAGAGAAAGGAGCAACTATGCCTAGAGAGTTCCCCTTGAATAAGATTCGTAATATCGGAATCATGGCTCATATCGATGCTGGTAAGACAACAACGACTGAACGTATTCTGTATTACACAGGTAAGATCTATAAGATCGGTGAGACACATGACGGTGCATCTCAGATGGACTGGATGGCTCAGGAACAGGAACGTGGTATTACAATCACTTCCGCAGCTACAACTTGCCAGTGGCAGGACTGCCAGATCAACATTATCGATACACCAGGCCACGTTGACTTCACAGCTGAAGTTGAACGTTCCCTCCGTGTACTGGATGGTGCTGTTACAGTTCTGGACTCCAAGGCTGGTGTAGAACCTCAGACAGAAACTGTTTGGAGACAGGCTACAGAATACAAGGTTCCTCGTATCGTATTCTCCAATAAGATGGATGCTACAGGTGCTGACTTCGACATGTCTGTTAATTCCATCGGCGACCGTCTGGGTGCCAAGGCTGCTGCAATTCAGATGCCTATTGGTGCTGAATCCAGCTTCCGCGGTATTATCGACCTCGTAACAATGAAGCAGTATATGTACAAGAATGACCTTGGTACAGATATTGAAATCACTGATATCGATCCTCAGTTTAAGGACAAAGCAGAAGAGATGCATATGACTCTTCTGGAAGCAATCGCTGACTACGATGATGATCTCATGATGATGGTACTCGAAGGTGAAGAACCTGATGTATCCATGATCAAGGCTGCTATCCGTAAGGGCGTTCTTACTTCCGAATTCTTCCCTGTAATGTGCGGTTCCGCATATAAGAACAAGGGTGTTCAGCTGCTGCTGGATGCTGTTGTTGAATATCTGCCTGCACCTACAGATATCCCTGCCATCGCAGGTCATCTGGAAGATGGTACACCTGATGCTCGTCATCCTTCCGATGATGAACCTTTCTCCGCTCTGGCATTCAAGGTCGCTACTGACCCGTTCGTTGGACGTCTGACTTATTTCCGTGTATACTCCGGTATCGCCACAGCAGGTTCTTATGTTCTGAACGCATCCAAGGACAAGAGAGAAAGATTCGGACGTCTGGTTCGTATGCATGCTAACCACCGTTCTGATATTGAAGAAGTATATGCTGGTGACATCGCCGGTGCTGTTGGTCTGAAGAACACAGGCACAGGTGATACACTGTGTGATGAAAACCATCCGATCGTTCTTGAATCCATGGTATTCCCGGAACCTGTTATTCAGATGTCCGTTGAACCTAAGACAAAGGCCGATGCACAGAAGATGGATACAGCTCTGCAGAAGCTTGCAGAAGAAGACCCTACATTCAAGACATATACAGATGAAGAAACAGGCCAGACAATCATTGCCGGTGTCGGTGAACTTCAGCTGGATATCATCCTTGACCGTATGAGAAGAGAATTCAAGGTAGAAGCTACTGCAGGTGCTCCTCAGGTTGCATACCGTGAAACAATCTCCAAGGAAGCTGAATGCGAAGGTAAGTTCGTACGTCAGTCCGGTGGTCATGGTCAGTATGGTCACGTTTGGATCAGATTCTCTCCGAACACAGGCAAGGGATTCGAATTCGCTGATGAAACAGTCGGCGGTTCCGTACCGAAGGAATTCATCAAGCCTACTCAGGTTGGTCTTGAAGAAGCACTGAACAATGGTCTGGTTGCAGGTTATCCTGTTGTTGATATCAAGGCTGTTCTGTTCGACGGTTCTTACCATGATGTCGACTCTTCCGAAATGGCTTATAAAGTCGCTGCATCTCTTGCACTGAAAGAAGCTGCTAAGAAGTGCGGTCCTGTCATCCTCGAACCTATTATGAAGGTTGACGTAACTGCTCCTGCTGAATATCTCGGCTCCATCATGGGCGATATTACAAAGCGCAGAGGCCAGATCCGTGACCAGGGTGAAACAGGTAATGCTGTTAAGGTAGAAGCAATGGTACCGCTTGCTCAGATGTTCGGTTATGTAACAGATCTGCGTTCCTTCACACAGGGTCGTGGTATCTATTCCATGCATATGGATCACTACGAAGAAGTACCGAAGAACATTGCTAAGGAAATCATCGAAGCAAGTTCTTCTAAGTAATTCGGATCACTCAATACTTATTGCAAAAAACTAGTAGTTCAATTAGAATAAACTAGACTGAAAAGTTATTAAATACATAGGAGGAAAATAACTTATATGGCTAAAGCACATTTTGACCGTAGTAAGACACATGTAAACATTGGTACTATCGGTCACGTTGACCACGGCAAAACAACTCTGACAGCTGCTATCACAAAGAGACTGGCTGAAAAGGGTCAGGCTGAATTCAGAGCTTACGATCAGATCGACGGCGCTCCTGAAGAAAAGGCTCGTGGTATCACAATCAACACTGCTCACGTTGAATACACAACAGACAAGAGACACTATGCTCACGTTGACTGCCCAGGCCACGCTGACTACATCAAGAACATGATTACTGGTGCAGCTCAGATGGATGGTGCTATCCTCGTAGTTGCTGCAACAGATGGACCGATGCCCCAGACACGTGAACACATCCTGCTCGCTCGTCAGGTTGGCGTTCCTTACATCGTAGTTTACCTCAACAAGTGCGACCTCGTTGATGACGACGAACTGATCGACCTCGTTGAAATGGAAGTTACAGAACTTCTTGAAGAATATGGCTTCCAGGACTGCCCGATCATCCGTGGTTCAGCACGTGGTGCTCTGGACGGAGATCCCAAGTGGGTTGGCTCCATCGATGAACTGATGGATGCTGTTGACTCCTTCATCCCTGATCCTCCGAAAGAAACAGATAAGCCGTTCCTTATGGCTGTCGAAGATGTATTCACAATCTCCGGCCGTGGTACAGTAGCTACAGGTCGTGTAGAACGTGGTACTCTGAACGCTAACGACCCTGTTGAAATCGTTGGTATCAAGGAAACACAGAAGACAGTTGTAACATCTATCGAAATGTTCCGTAAGATTCTGGACTATGCTGAAGCTGGCGATAACATCGGTGCTCTGCTCCGTGGTATCAACCGTGATCAGATCGAACGTGGTCAGGTTCTTGCTAAGCCCGGTACAGTACATCCTCATTCCGAATTCAAGGCTCAGGTTTATGTACTGACAAAGGAAGAAGGCGGCCGTCATACACCGTTCGTTTCCAACTACCGTCCTCAGTTCTACTTCCGTACAACTGACGTTACAGGTGTTATTACACTTCCTGAAGGAACAGAACTCTGCATGCCTGGTGATAACGTTCTGATGTCTGTAAAGCTTCTGAACCCTATCGCTGTTGAAGTAGGTACAAAGTTCTCCATCCGTGAAGGTGGCCGTACAGTAGGTTCTGGTTCCATCACAGAAATCGTTGGCTGATTTAAGCTAAGATCAATTTAAGACCCGATCGCAAGACCGGGTCTTTTCTTTGATATTCTTTATCATGATTAAAGCAGTATTATTTGATTACGATGGTACATTAACGAATAGATATGAATCTGCCTACCGGATGTATAAACATATCATCAAGGAAGTGTTACCCGTTGAAACAGATTCACTTGAACTGGAGTGCATTGTTCAGAGGTGCATGCTCCTGGATGAATTCGGCAATGTTTCCAAATCACATGTATTCAATACAATAAAGGAAGAATATATTCCTTCATTTGACGCAGATTACTGGAAGAATTACTGGTCAAGGCATTTCTGTGATTATCAGGTACCGGCCGAAGGCTGCTTTGACCTGCTGAAAAAATTGTCTTTGCATTATAAGCTTGGGGTGATTTCCAACGGAGACGGTCCTTCACAGAATGCAAAAATAACTGCGCTTGGAATAAGAAAATATTTTGAAGCGGTTGTTGTTTGCGGTGATTACGGAATTCAGAAGCCTGACCCGCGTATATACAGGATCGCAGCAGAAAAGCTCAGTTTAAATTGTGATGAAATTGCATTTGTTGGTGATACTTTTATGACTGACATTGCCGGTGCCATCCGTGCAGGTATGTACCCGGTATGGATCTGCAGTGAACATAAAGGTGTATCTGACTATGATGTCAGGAAAATTGAACGTCTGGATGAAGTAGCTGATATTTTTATTCCGGGAATTTAAAGGTGCGCAAGCACCTTTTTTCGTGATGGTTTGATGAAAATGAAGAGCACTTTTCCGACTGCATAAATTCAAAGAATATAATATAGGCAGGAGGATCACAAATATGAGTGAGAAATATGCAGCCCTTGCTCAGCCCTACAAAATCGGTAAGGTTGAGATCAAGAATCGTTTTACAGTTGCACCTATGACGATTGGTGCATCCGCTTATGATGCGGATTTCGGTTTTTCAGATAATTACATTAATTACTTTGCTTTACGTGCAAAAGGCGGCTTCGGACTGATCATTCCCGGTGCTTCAGCTACGGACTATCACGTAGATCCCTATTCAGCACTTGGCCCGATTATTACGCAGACACCTGCATGGCCGGCAAAAGCAAGAAAATTTACAGATCGTATCCACGCGGAAGGTGCAAAAGTATTCTGCCAGATTACGTTCGGCCTCGGCAGAAACTATGCCGGTCTTCCTTCTCCTTCGGAAAATCCTGTATGGAATACACCGGGTACAGTTTCTCCGGTACTGACTACAGAACAGATCAAGCAGAAGATCGCAGATATTATCGAGGGTGCAGAAATTGCCAAATCATGCGGTTATGACGGCGTTGAAATTCATGCGATGCACTGGGGATACCTGCTTGATCAGATGGCAATGTCCCTCTTCAACAGAAGAGAAGATGAGTATGGTGGATCTTTGGAGAACCGCCTGCGTGCCGCAAAAGAGATTGTTCAAGGTATTCATGAGAAATGCGGTGCGGATTTCCCGGTTGGTATGCGTCTTGGTCTGAAAACATTTATCAAAGATTATAACAAGGCAACATTGACAGGCGAAGAGGAAGCCGGCCGTACGCTTGAAGAAGGTATTGAAATTGCTAAAATGCTGGAAAGTTATGGTTACGATTTCCTGGATGTAGATACAGGTACATATGATTCCTTCTATTATGCATGCCCGCCTATGTATGTTCCTCAGGGATTTATGATTGAAATGGCTGAGAAAGCGAAGAAAGTTGTAGACATCCCTGTGATCTGCGGCGGACGCATGCAGGATTATGATCAGGCTGTCGCAGCTGTAGAGTCCGGAAAGATTGATGCCGTATGCATCGGCCGTCCGTCTCTGGCTGATCCTGAATATCCGAATAAAGTTATCAGCGGAGAAGTTGAAAAGATCAGACCTTGTATCGGCTGTAATATGGGCTGCTTCAGAAGATGCTGTGAAACCGGAGAACCTGTTTCATGTGCTGTTAATCCTCAAGCGGCTCGTGAACTGCTGAATGGCCTGAAGCCGGGAAATGGCAAGAAGAAGATTGTTGTAGTCGGAGGCGGCATTGCCGGCATGGAAGCAGCACGTACAAGTGCGCTGCGCGGATATGACGTGTGCCTGTTTGAGGCTAGTGATCATCTTGGAGGACATATTGTTGAAGCAGGCTCACATAGTTTTAAATCTGAAATTACAAAACTGAACGCATGGTATCAGAATGAATTGAAGACTCTTGGTGTTGATATCAAGATGGAGCATGCTCCGTGCATTAACTGCATAAAGAAACAGGCGCCGGATGCAATCATAATTGCAACAGGCAGCGTCTCATCTGCACCGCGTATTCCCGGACTTGAAAAGGCCGTTACTGCTTTAGATGCAATCAATAACCCCGATCAGATCGGTGCTTCCGTAGTAATTGCGGGCGGCGGACTTGTAGGATGCGAACTTGCTCTTGATGAAGCAAATCATGGCAAGCAGGTGACGATCGTTGAAGCGCTTGACCAGATCATGGCTGCCGGCGGTGCATCTGCACCTTACCCGAATAAGCAGATGATGGGTGATCTGCTGGAAAACAAGAATGTCACAGTACTGACGGGAACAAAACTTGCGGAAGTTACTGATAATGGTGTTGTTGTTGAAACTGCAGATGGCAGAAAGGAGATCAAAGCGGACACAGTTGTTTCTGCGCTCGGCTTCAAACCTGTTAACGATCTCGCTGAAACTTTTGCGGAATATGGTGCGCCGGTCTATACAATCGGCGATGCTGCAGGGGTTGGCACGATTATGAAAGCTGTATGGGATGCTTACGATACAGCAAACAATATCTGACACAGGACTGAAATAAGATTCAAGAAGTCTCCGGACGCGTTTCCGGAGACTCTTTTTATATGCAGCGGACAGTTGCATTTCCAACTATGAAAAAACAATGCAATGATAGCGATTACATACATAGATGTAAAAATTTACATAACAAAAATACTGTTATGACACGCCATATAGCGTGGATTAGGTGATTCTTTTTGCAAACGGGCTGCAAAAGAAAATAAGAAGGTAAAATTCATTGGTGATTCGTTTCAAAAATTTGAAATGAATTTGTTTATAAACCACTTTATACATATAAAAAAATGCGTTTAATATGCAATTTAATATAAATTAAACACTTTTTCAATAATCTAAAATGGCACGCCGTGAGCGGTGGACACGAAAAACTTTTTTGAAATTGTGCTTGCAATATATATATAGGGGTAGTATTATATTGTGGCACTCGCGAAGAAGCGGAAGATTGCCGGCACGCTAAGGAGCGTGGATTCATCGCAACGGCGTGATAACCGGGGAACTTCAGCAGAGCGATCCCGAAAGGGAATGAATATAAGGAGGAAAAATTCATGGCAAAGAACTCAGTAAGAATTCGTCTGAAGGCTTACGAGAACAGATCTCTGGATGCTGCCAGCGAAAAGATCGTTAAGACAGCAGCCAGCCACGGTGCAAAGAAGATCGTCGGACCTGTTCCGCTGCCTACAGAACGCGAAGTTGTAACTATCCTTCGCGCCGTTCACAAGTACAAGGATTCCCGTGAACAGTTTGAAATCCGTACACACAAGAGACTGATCGAAATCGTCGGCCCGAGCGCAGAAACAATCGATGCATTAAGCAGACTTGACCTGCCTTCAGGAGTTGACATTGAGATCAAGCTGTAAAAGAAAGGAACAGGGTAAATACAAATGAAAGGTATTTTAGGACGTAAACTGGGTATGACTCAGGTATTCACAGTCGATGGCACTCTGATTCCGGTCACAGTAATTGAAGTGAAGCCTAATGTTGTACTTCAGAAGAAGACTCAGGAAACTGACGGCTATGAAGCAATCCAGCTTGGTTATGAGGATGTAAAGGAACAGCGTTCCAACAAGCCTGCCAAGGGACATGCTGCAAAAGCTAACACAGCTCCTAAGCACTACATCAAGGAAGTAAAGGCTGATGAAATGATGAACCTCGAAGTTGGTGCTGAAGTTAAAGCTGACCTCTTCAAGGCTGGCGACATCGTAGATGTTCAGGGCATCAGCAAAGGTCATGGATTCAACGGTACAATCGTTCGCAACAATGCTGCGCGCGGTCCGATGTCACATGGTTCCGGTCATCACAGACACATCGGTTCCCTCGCTACTAACGGTCGTAACAACGGCGTTATTAACAAGGGTACAGCAATGGCTGGTCAGTATGGTGTTTACACAACAACAAATCAGAATCTGACAGTCATCAAAGTTGATGCTGAAGAAGGTTATATCCTCGTTAAGGGTAATGTACCCGGACCGAAGAGAGGCCTCGTCACAATCAAGACAACAGTTAAGCCTGTTAAGGAAGTTGCAGCAGTTCAGCTCGTTTCTTATCAGGAAGGAAAGTGAGGATAAACAATGGCACAGATTGATGTATACAATCAGGAAGCTAATGTCGTTAAGACAATTGAGCTCGCCGATGAAGTATTCGGTATCGAACCGAATCAGCAGGCAATCTACGACGCTGTCCTCGTCTACCAGGCTGGCTTAAGACAGGGTACACACAGCACACTGACAAGAGCTTTCGTTTCCGGTACAGGTAAGAAGCCCTTCCGTCAGAAGGGAACAGGCCGTGCACGTCAGGGTTCCACAAGAGCAACACAGTGGAGAGGCGGCGCAATTGCTTTCGGTCCTCATCCCAGAAAGTACAACATGAAGATGAACCGCAAGGTCAGAAGACTTGCATTCCGTTCCGCTCTGAGTGAAAAGCTCGCAGCTAAGGACCTGACAGTTATCGATAACCTGAGCTTCGATGTTATTAAGACAAAGAAGGCAGTAGCTCTGCTCGCTGCATTCGGTTTCGACAGAAAGACACTGTTCGTAGCTGACGGTTCTGAAGACTTCGACAATGCTTACATCTCCATGAGAAACATTCCGAACGCAACAGTAGTTACAGTTTCTTCTCTGAATGTTTATGACATTGTCAATGCTGACAAGATCGTATTTACAGAGACAGCCGCTGTTAAGGCAGGGGAGGTATTCGCATGAGCGCACGTGATATTATCGTAAGACCGATCGTTACTGAAAAGACAATGATGATCGCTGAACAGAACAAGATCACATTTGAAGTTGCTAAGAGCGCAAATAAGGTTTCCGTTGCTAATGCAATCAAGGAAATCTACAATGTTACACCTTCTAAGGTTAACATCGTAAATGTTCATTCCAAGACAAGAAGAGTCGGCCGTTATGAAGGTCAGACAAGATCCTGGAAGAAGGCAATCGTTACACTGCCTGAAGGACAGACAATCAACATCTTCGGTAACGAAGACTGATTGATATAGAGATTCACTATCGGAGGATCTTCGCTATCTCCGGATATTTCGCGAAAGGAAAAAAGAGAAATGGCAATTGTTAAGTATAAGCCCACCAGCAATGGCCGCAGAAACATGTCTACTCTGAGTAATGACCGTATTACAAAGTCTACTCCTGAGAAGTCTCTGCTGGCTCCGCTGAACAAGAAAGGTGGACGTAACAACACAGGACGCATCACAGTTCGTCATCATGGCGGTGGTGCAAAACAGAAGTACAGAATTGTTGACTTCAAGAGAAACAAGGACAATATTCCTGCAACAGTAGCTGCAATCGAATACGATCCTAACAGAAATGCTAACATCGCTCTGCTGAACTATGCAGACGGTGAAAAGAGATATATCCTCTGCCCTGCTGACCTCAACGTTGGCGACAAGGTAATCTCCGGTGAAGCAGTTGATATTAAGACAGGCAACGCAATGGAACTGAAGAACATCCCTGATGGTACATTCGTTCACAACATTGAGCTCGTTGCCGGCAAGGGCGGACAGATGATCAGAGCTGCAGGCTGCTCTGCACAGATCCTCGGTTCCGAAGGCGGATTCGTTACTATTCGTCTCTCTTCCGGTGAAGTTCGTCGTGTTCATGACAACTGCCGTGCAACAATCGGCGTTGTAGGCAATGGCGACTATTCCCTGGTTAACCTTGGTAAGGCTGGCCGCAATCGTCACAGAGGTGTACGTCCTACTGTTCGTGGTTCAGCTATGAACCCTGTAGATCATCCTCATGGTGGTGGTGAAGGCCGCGCTCCTGTAGGTCGCAAGTCTCCTATGACACCTTGGGGCAAGAAAGCTATGGGTGTTAAGACTCGTAAGCCCAAGAACAAGTCCAACCAGTACATCGTAAGAAGAAGAAATGGAAAATAAGCTGAAAGGAGAGAATGAATAATGTCAAGAAGCATTAAGAAAGGACCTTTCTGTGATGCATACCTTCTCAAGAAGGTTGATGCTCTGAATGCGTCCAATAGTAAAGAAGTAATCAAGACATGGTCACGCCGTTCAACGATTTTCCCCAGCTTCGTTGAGCATACATTCGCTGTTTACAACGGAAAGGAATTCCTTCCTGTTTATGTAACAGAAGATATGGTAGGTCATAAGCTCGGTGAGTTTGCTCCGACACGTAAGTTCGGCGGTCACGGCGATGACAAGAAGGCCTAAGGAGGAGAAATAACATGGATGTAAAGGCAACTGCAAAAACAGTCAGAGTCACTCCTCGTAAGGCTCGTCTTGCTCTGGATCTGATCCGCGGCAAGGATGTAAACGAGGCTCTGGCAATCCTGAAGTTCACACCGAACAAGGCTGCCGGTGAAGTTTACAAGGTAGTTAAGAGCGCTGCAGCTAATGCAACTCATAACAACCAGCTCGATGCAGAAAAGCTCTATGTAAAAGCTTGCTACGCTAACGAAGGTATCGTTATGAAGCGTTTCATGCCCAGAGCAAAGGGTAATGCATCATCTATTTTCAAGAGAACAAGCCACATCACAGTAGTGGTTTCTGATGAAAGATAAAGGGAGGAAGATCACAAGATGGGACAGAAAGTAAGCCCGATTGGCATGCGTGTCGGCGTCATCCGTGACTGGGAGTCCAGATGGTATGCAGACAAAGCAGATTTTGGAAATCTTCTGAACGAAGATGTCAAAATCAGAAATTTCCTGGAAAAGGAACTGAAAGACGCTTATATCTCCAGAATTGAGATTGAACGTACAGGCAAGAAGGATGTTAAGGCAATCATCCGCTGCGCTCGTCCGGGTGCTGTTGTCGGCAAGACACAGGCTGCTCCGGCTGCAGAAGGTGAAGAAGCAAAGCCCGCTAAGACAAAGGTTGAAACACTGAAGGAAAAGCTGGCTAAGATGACAGGCAAGAACGTTAAGATCGATGTTATCGCTGTAGCTAACCCTGATCTTGATGCTCGTCTGGTTGCTCGTAAGATCTGCGAACAGCTTGAAGCTCGTCAGTCCTTCAGAATTGCTCAGAAGAAGGCAATTCAGCAGACAATGAGATCCGGTGCAAAGGGTATCAAGACACTGGCTAAGGGCCGTCTGGGCGGTGCAGAAATTGCTCGTTCCGAAGGTTATTCAAGAGGTGTCGTACCGCTTCATACACTGAGATCCGATATTGACTATGCTCACGAAGAAGCTCATACAACTTATGGCAAGCTCGGTATCAAGGTTTGGATCTGCCGTGGTGAAGTACTGCCCGGACAGATGGCTAAGGATCCTGAAGCTCCTAAGAGACCTGAGAGAGATCGTAAGAACAACCGCAGAGGTGGCCGTGGAAATGGCAGAAATGACCGTGGCAACCGTCGTCCTGCTCGTCAGGGCAGAACAGAAGCAGCTCCCGCTGAAGGAGGAAATGACTAATTATGTTAATGCCTAACAGAGTTAAGTACAGAAGACCTCACCGTCTGAGTTACGAAGGCAAGTCCAAGGCTGGTACAGAACTGGCATTTGGCGAATACGGTCTCGTAGCTGACGAGGGTGCTTATGTATCCGCAGCTCAGCTTGAAGCTGCCCGTGTTGCTATGACACGTTATATGAACCGTCAGGGTCAGGTTTGGATCAAGGTATTCCCGCAGCTTGCTAAAACAAAGAAGCCGCTCGAAGTACGTATGGGTTCCGGTAAAGGTTCTCCTGATCACTGGGTAGCAGTTGTACAGAAGGGAAGAATTCTCTTCGAATGTGCAGGTGTATCTGAAGAAGTTGCACGCGAAGCTATGAGACTTGCAGCTAACAAGCTGTGTGTAAAGACTCGCTTCGTAAAGAAAGAAGCGTAAGGGGGAAGTGACTGATGAATATTAAAGAAGTCAGAGATCTGAGCAATGAAGAACTCCTGAAGGAAGTTGTTTCCCTCAAGGAAGAACTGTATGACCTGCGCTTTGCTCAGGCTACAGGTAACCTGGAAAACACTGCTCGTATTAAGAACATTAAGAAGACAATCGCTCGCATTTACACAGTTATCACAGAACGTGAAAATGCAAAAGCTGAATAAGGGAGGGCAAGAAAATGGAAAGAAACAACCGTAAGGTCCTTCGCGGAACAGTCGTTTCCGATAAGATGGATAAGACGATCGTCGTTGAAATCACCACAACAAAGAGCCATCCTTTATATGGAAGGCAGACAAAGTACTCCAACCGTTTCAAGGCTCATGACGAAAACAATGAAGCTAAGGTTGGAGATGTAGTAGAGATCATGGAGACAAGACCGCTGTCCAAGGATAAGCATCATCGTCTCGTAAAGATCGTTGAAAAGGCAGTAATTCTTTAAGACACAGGAGGAGAAATCAAGATGATTCAGAATGAAAGCAGATTGAAAGTAGCTGACAACTCCGGTGCTAAAGAAGTACTGGTAATCAGATGCTTAGGCGGTTCCAGAAGAAAGAGTGCAACAATCGGCGATATCGTTGTTTGTGCAGTCAAGAAAGCTGCTGCTAACGGAACTGTTAAGGAAGGCCAGGTAGTTAAGTGCGTCATCGCTCGTACTGCTTATGGTGTACGCCGTGACAACGGTTCCTATATCAAGTTTGATGATAATGCAGCTGTTATTATCAAGGATGATGGTACTCCGGTTGGAACACGTATCTTCGGACCGGTAGCAAGAGAGCTCCGTGACAAGGGATTCATGAAGATTGTTTCCCTGGCTCCGGAAGTTTTATAAGGAGGGCTGGAAAATGATTATCAAGACAGGTGATACAGTCAAGGTTATCAGCGGCCATTACAAGGGAACAGTTTCTGAAGTAAAGGCTGTTAATCCGAAGACAAACAAGATCATTGTTGAAGGTGTCAACATGATCAAGAAGTCTCTCAAGCCCAGCCAGCAGAACCCTGAAGGCGGCGTTATTGAAGTTGAAGCACCGATCGATGCTTCCAACGTTATGCTCTATGATAAGAAGTCCAAGTCTGTCAGCCGTATTGGTTACAGAGTTAACGATAAGGGCGTAAAGGTAAGATACTACAAGAAGTCCGGTGAAGAAGTCAAGGAGGCTAAGAAGTAATGAACCGTCTCGAACAGAAATATAACGAAACAGTTAAGCCTTCTCTGATGAAGGAATTCGGATACTCCAGCGTTATGCAGGCACCGAAAATCGTCAAGGTTGTTATCAACATGGGCGTTGGTGATGCAATCGCAAATCCGAAACTGCTTGAAGAAGCAGTAGCTGAAATGGAGCAGATTGCAGGTCAGAAGCCTGTAATCACAAAGGCTAAGAAGTCCATTGCAAACTTCAAGCTTCGTGAAGGCATGAACATCGGCTGCAAGGTTACTCTTCGTGGTGAGAGAATGTATGAATTCCTGGATAAGCTGTTCAACATCTCTCTGCCTCGTGTAAGAGATTTCCACGGCGTTTCCGCTACAGCTTTTGATGGCCGCGGCAACTACACACTTGGTGTTAAGGAACAGCTGATTTTCCCTGAAATCAACTTCGATAAGGTTGCTAAGGTACGTGGTCTGGATGTTGTAATCGTTACAACAGCTGAGACAAATAAAGAAGCATACGCACTGCTCAAGGGAATGGGCATGCCGTTTGCCAAGAATTAATAGGAGGACTTTATGGCAAAAACAAGTTTAAAGGTTAAGCAGTCCCGTCCTGCTAAGTTCTCCACACGTGAGTACACACGTTGCGAGAGATGCGGACGTCCGCATTCCGTATTAAGAAAGTACAAAGTCTGCCGTATCTGCTTCCGTGAACTGGCTTACAAGGGTCAGATCCCCGGAGTTAAGAAGGCTAGCTGGTAAGGAGGTAACGCGAGATGAATATGACAGATCCTATTGCTGACATGCTGACAAGAATCCGTAATGGTGTTCAGGCTCACATGACAACAGTTGATGTAGCTCCTGCTTCTAAGGTAAAGGTTGAAATCGCTCGTATCCTGAAGGAAGAAGGCTATATTACAAAGTACGCCGTTGAAGGCGAGGGTATCGAAAAGAAGATCGTCGTTACTCTGAAGTACACAGCTGATGGCTCCAAGGTTATCAGCGGCATCAAGAGAATCTCCAAGCCTGGTCTGCGTGTATATGCTAAGGGAAATGAAATCCCTAAGGTACTGAACGGACTTGGTGTTGCTATCATCTCCACATCTGCTGGAATGATGACAGACAGAGAAGCTCGTCAGAAGAACGTTGGCGGCGAAGTTATCGCTTACGTTTGGTAATTAAGAAAGGATAAAAAGAAATGTCACGTATCGGAAACAAAACGATTACCATTCCTGCTGGTGTCGAAGTTACTGTCGGCGCTCAGAATGAGGTGACTGTAAAGGGACCTAAGGGAGAACTCAAGCGTTCTTTCTCCCCTTTAATGGACATCGAAATCGAGAATGGCGTAATCACAGTTAAGCGTCCTAATGATGCAAAAACAACAAAGCAGCTGCATGGTACAACTCGTGCCCTGCTCAACGCCATGATCGAAGGTGTAAACACAGGATTCAAGAAGACACTGAAGATTGTTGGTATTGGTTACCGCTGTGCACTCAGCGGCAAGACACTGACACTCAATGTCGGTTATTCTCACCAGGTTGATCTGACAGTTCCGGAAGGAATTACAGTTGAGACACCTGATACAACAACGATCGTTGTCAGCGGAATTGACAAGCAGCTTGTTGGTCAGTTCGCAGCAGTAACAAGAGCTGTTAAGAAGCCTGAACCTTATGGCGGAAAGGGTATCCGTTATGCGGATGAAGTTGTACGTCGTAAGGAAGGTAAGACAGCTAAGAAGTAAGGGAAGGAGAGAGTAAGTAAATATGATTAAGTTAATCGATAAAAACGCAGAACGTATTCGTCGTCATAAGCGTGTACGCAAGGTCGTAAACGGAACTCCCGACTGCCCCAGACTCAATGTGTTCCGTTCCAACAAATACATCTATGCTCAGGTCATTGATGATACAACAGGACATACACTGTGTGAAGCAAACTCCAAGGATATGAAGATTGAACACGGTGCAAACATCGATGCAGCAAAGCAGGTAGGTGCAGCAATCGCTGCAAAGTGCCTCGAAGCTAAGATCGAAAGCGTACGCTTCGACCGCGGCGGCTATGTATATCATGGAAAAGTTCAGGCTCTCGCTGATGCAGCAAGAGAAGCTGGACTTAAGTTCTAAGGAGGATATCTGAAATGGCAAACGATAAGAAGAAAAATTTCAGAGCTCGCGAACCTAAAGAGTTCGAAGATGTAGTAGTCTCCATTAACCGTATCAGTAAGACTGTTAAGGGTGGTCGCAGAATGCGTTTCTCTGCTCTGGTTGTTGTTGGTGACAAGAAGGGCAGAATCGGTTTCGGCATGGGCAAAGCTGCCGAAGTACCGGATGCAATCAAGAAGGCTACAGAAGCTGCTACAAAGAATGTATTCAGTGTAAAGCTCGTTGAAGACAACCGTACAGTACCTCATTCCTTCAAGGGAACTCATGGTGCTTCCACAGTATTCCTCGCTCCTGCTGCTCCTGGTACTGGAGTTATCGCAGGTGGTGCAGTTCGTAACATTCTCGAACTTGCTGGTGTTCAGGATGTTCTTTCCAAGGTTATCGGCTCCCGTACTTCTGTAAACGTTGTATATGCTACTATTGAAGCTCTCAAGGGTATGCGTACAATTGACGAAGTTGCAGCAGCTCGTGATAAGAAGATCAACGAAATTCGATAAGGAGGAACTCTGATGAAACTGAATGAATTAAAGCCTACAGAGGGTGCTCGTTTCACTAGCAAGAGAATTGGCCGCGGCCAGGGCTCCGGTACAGGTAAGACTGCTGGTAAGGGCAGTAAGGGTCAGAACGCCAGATCCGGTGGCGGTGTTGCTATCGGTTTTGAAGGCGGCCAGACACCTTTCTTCAAGAGAATGCCTAAGAGAGGTTTCACAAACTATACTCGTAAGGAATATGTAATTGTTAACGTTGAAGATCTGAACAAGTTCGAAGACGGTGTTACAGTTGATTACGAAGCTCTCAAGGCTGCCGGTCTTGTTAAGAAGCACCTTGATGGTGTAAAAGTTCTTGGAAACGGCAAGCTCACAAAGAAGCTTACTGTTAAGGCTGAAAAGTTCTCCAAGACAGCTCAGAAGGCAATTGAAGAAGCAGGCGGAACAGTAGAGGTTCTGTGATCATGCTGAGCACTTTTGCCAGTCTGATTAAGAATAAAGAGACTCGTAACAAGATTCTCTTTACTCTTCTGATTCTGTTTATTTACCGTGTTGGGGCAGCGATTCCGGTACCCGGCGTTGACTCAACCAAGCTCGCTTCACAGATTACAAATAACTCCATTCTCAGCATGATGAATCTGCTGGGCGGCGGTGCACTGGAAAAACTTTCCGTCTTCGCAATGGGTGTTACACCGTATATCACAGCGAGCATTATCATCCAGCTTCTGTCTATGGACGTCATTCCTGCTCTTACAGAAATGGCAAAGTCCGGTCAGACAGGCAGAATGCAGATGGAAAAAATAACACGTTATCTGGGAGTTACCCTGTCCTTCGTACAGGCTTACTCCCTGGTATACGGATTTGATGTTCAATACAATATTCTGGATAATGCAAATCTTTCAGGATATCTGTATACTGCAACAATCATGACAGCAGGAACAATGTTCCTGATCTGGCTTGGTGACAGAATTTCCATGAAGGGAATTGGAAATGGCTTATCGATCCTGATTTTCTCAGGTATTGTTTCAGATATGCCTTCCCAGTTCATTCAGGCCTGGAGTATTCTGGCCGGAGGAACTACTTCTTCTGAAGTATTCAACGGTGTGCTGCAGTTTGCTTTATACATCGTAATGTTCATTGCAATTATCATCTTCGTAATTATTATGGAGACTGCAGTGCGTAAGATTCCGGTACAGTATACAAGCAGTTCATCAAATCGTGGCAGTATTGATACAACATATCTGCCGCTTAAGATCAATTCCGCATCAGTTATTCCGGTAATCTTTGCGAGCTCAATTATTACTGCTCCGCAGATTGTCATCAGCTTCTTTAATACCGACCTGTATAACAAGCTGAGTTCTGTACTTTCATTAAGTACATGGACAGGACTTGCACTGTATGCTGTACTGATCATCCTGTTTACATTCTTCTATACTGAAATGCAGGTAGATCCTGACAAGATTTCTGAAAATCTGGGTAAATCCGGCGCATATATTCCCGGTATCAGACCCGGAACAGAAACAAAGACATATCTGCACAAGGTATTGAACAGAATTACGGTTCTCGGTGCTCTTTGCCTTATGGTAATTGCACTGCTGCCGTATCTGCTCGCCATGTTTACATCACTTACATCCAGTACTGCAATCGGCGGAACCGGTCTGATCATTGTTGTTGGTGTCGCTCTCGAAACCGTAAAACAGCTGAAAGGCCAGATTACACAGACACAGTATCATGGATTCAATAAGTAATTGATAAATCGGAGGAAAATATGAATATTCTCATCATGGGTCCTGCAGGTGCAGGTAAGGGCACAATGTCCGATCTGATCCTTAAGGAGTATGACATTCCGCACATTTCCACAGGTGATATGCTTCGTGAGAATGTAAGAAACAATACAGAACTGGGCATTGAAGCCAAAGGTTATATGGAGGCTGGAAAGCTGGTTCCGGATGGAGTAATCAATGCCATGGTAGAGAAGAGACTGCAGGAACCTGACTGTCAGAAAGGTTATCTTCTGGATGGCTTCCCTCGTACTCTTGTACAGGCAGAGGCATTCACTGAAATCGCTGAAAAGATCGGTAAACCTGTAGAAGTAGTTATCGCTCTGGAAGTTGGATTCGATGTTCTTGTTGATCGTATCACAGGACGCCGTATCTGCCCCGGCTGCGGTTCTATCTACCATACAAAGAACAATCCCCCGAAAGTTGACGGAATCTGTGACAACTGCGGCTCTTCTCTCGTACAGAGAAAAGATGATACAGTTGAACAGCTGAAAGTCAGAATGGATGAATACGAAAAGAGCACGAAGCCGGTAATCGACTTCTATGAAGCTCGCGGCGTTGTAAAGCATTTCGATGCTGGCAAGGGTCGTGACATCGTATTCGCTGATATCAAGGAAACATTGGAAAAGATTGGCTGATAAATCAAATAGAAACGTAAAGGGCAGCAATGCCCTTTACGGGTCTGTTTATATAAGCTGATCCGGCAGGCAGGAAAAAACGAAGAGAAGTAAATGCAGATTGTTCTGCAGAGTACTTCAAGGTGATGATTCTGAATGGTCAAGAGATCCGGTGCTTACGTTGCTCGTAAAATCCGCGTGCATATACATTCGCATTTTACAAGAATTGAAGATCTCCTCGGAAAATCACCTCTAAACCCAATACGTAAGCAAAATTACCACTTTTAATTATGGCTTTTTTTGCTATAATAGTGTGGCTCAGGAGGATAAATCATGAAGGTAAGACCGTCTGTAAAACCTATTTGTGATAAGTGCAGAGTTATCAAGCGCAAAGGTGTTGTTATGATTATCTGCGAAAACCCTAAACATAAGCAGAGACAGGGTTAATTTAATAGAAAGAAAGAGGAGAAAGAAATATGCCGCGTTTTGCTGGTGTCGATATTCCGCGTAACAAGGTTATCGGAGTATCTCTGACATATATCTATGGTATTGGCCCCACAACAGCCAAGAATATTCTCGCAGCTTGCGGAATTGATCCGCAGCTTCGTACAAAGGATCTGACAGATGCTCAGGAAACAGCTATTCGTACTCAGATCGATGCAATCAAGACAGAAGGTGATCTGCGCCGTGAACAGGCTCTGAACATCAAGCGTCTTATGGAAATCGGCAGCTATCGTGGTCTTCGTCACAGAAGATCTCTGCCCGTTCGTGGTCAGCGTACTCGTACAAATGCTCGTACAAGAAAAGGACCTCGTCGTACAGTTGCTAATAAGAAGAAGTAATAGGAGGGAAGTCACATGGCAGGTAAGAAGCAGAATAACAAAAAAGCTGTGGTTCGTAAGAAGAAGATCCGCAGAAACGTCGCCAAGGGCGTCGCTCATATTCATTCAACATTTAATAACACAATCGTTACTATCTCCGATGAGGCTGGTAATGTAATTTCCTGGAGCTCTGCTGGTGCTCTTGGATATAAGGGCTCCCGTAAGTCTACACCTTATGTTGCTCAGCTGTGTGCTGAAGCAGCAGGCAAGGCTGCAGTACAGCAGGGTATGAAGTCCGTAGAAGTAAACGTTAAGGGTCCGGGTGCCGGTCGTGAAGCTGCAGTTCGTTCTCTGCAGACAGCTGGTCTGGAAGTTACAGCTATTAATGATGTAACTCCTATTCCTCATAACGGCTGCCGTCCGCCTAAGAAGCCGCGTGGTTAATTGATAGAAACAGGAGGATTATTGCATGCAAAGATTTGAACGCGCCGATTTTGAAGTAGCAGAATATGTAGAATCTGAAAACTACGGAAAGTTTGTTATGAGCCCTCTTGAAAGAGGATTCGGTACTACAATTGGCAATGCGCTCCGCAGAGTCCTGCTGTCCTCCCTCCCGGGTGCTGCTGTATTCTCCATCAAAGTTGATGGCGTTTACCATGAGTTCACTTCTATCCCCGGAGTAAGAGAAGATGTTTCCATGATCATTCTTCAGCTGAAGAAGCTGATCATGAAGATCGAAGACGATGAGGTATATACTCTGCAGATTTCCGCAAAAGGACCTTGCACTGTAACAGCAGGTGATATCATCTGTCCTGCACAGGTAGAGATTCTTAACAAGGATCTGGAGATTGCGCATCTTGAACAGGATGTCAGCCTTGAAATGGAGCTGAAGGCTAAGAATGGCCGCGGTTATGTTTCCGCTGATATCAACAAACAGCTTAATCAGGGTAGTTCCCATGGTATTGGAACTGTATTCACAGACTCCATTTATACACCTATTGATAAGGTCAGCGTAAATGTTGAACCTACACGTGTTGGTGAAGACGTTAAATATGACAGTCTGACAATGGAAGTATATACAGATGGTTCCATCAATCCTCAGAAGGCTATTGCAATGGCCGCTAAGATTCTGATTGACCACCTTGATATCGTTGCCGGCATTAATGAAGATGTTCTTGTTATGGATAATCTCATTAAAGAAGGCAGTACAGAACAGCCTAATAAGGGACAGCAGATGATGATCGAAGATCTTGATCTCTCTGTACGTTCCTATAACTGCCTGAAGCGCGCTGGCATTCAGACTGTTGAAGAGCTGACACAGAAGACCGAGGAAGAAATGATGAGAGTTCGTAACCTCGGCAAGAAATCACTTAAGGAAGTCAAAGACAAGCTGATCGAACTCGGTCTGGGCTTCAAGTCATTTGACTAATTGGAGGAACGAATATGTGGAATCGTAAGTTTGGTAGAAACGCTGACCATCGTAAGGCTATGCTCAGAAATCTCGCTACTTCTGTAATTATTTACGGAAAGATCGAAACAACTGAAGCAAAAGCTAAGGATCTGCGCAGTGTTGTTGATGAAATGATCACTCTCGGCAAGAAGGGTGACCTCGCAGCTCGTCGTCAGGCAGCTGCATACATTCGCAATGTAGTTGCTGATGAAAAGACACAGCAGACAGCTCTGCAGAAGCTGTTTGATGAAATTGCTCCGAAGTATGCTGATCGTAACGGCGGTTATACACGTGTTGTTAAGACAGGTGTTCGCAAAGGCGACGGCGCTCCGATGGCTTACATCGAACTGGTTTAATCTGGTTATAAATTGAAAAGATCCGGATATGTTCCGGATCTTTTTTTGATATTAGAAAACTCGTTATGATAGCGGGTTTTCATGAAACGATATTACTTTTTTAATGCGTTTTTATAAGGATCGGTTTTTCTCTTAGCGGAAGTATCGGTAAGATTCATCGCGTTGAGAGCATCGTCGATTGCTTTTACTTCCTCTTCCGTCAGATCAATATCAGCAGACTGCAGGTTTTCAAGCATATGAGAAGGCGTACGTGTACCGGGAATAGGAATGATATATGGACGTTTTGCCATTTCCCAGGCGAGAGTAATCTGTGTGGGTGATGCATTCTTTTTTGCAGCGTATTCATTAATCAGATTTAAAACAACCTGATATGCATTAAATCCTTCTTCAGAGAACTGATAACGGCCGCCTCTGTTATCGCCTTCGCCTGAGAATACAGGACGTTCTTTATATCTGCCGGAAAGGAATCCTTTTGCCAGCGGTGTATAAGCAACCATTGCGATATTCAGTTCTTCAAGAACCGGGAATTTCTGTTCAATCTTGCGATCGATCATGTTATACATTTCTTCTACTGCAGCTACAGGTGTAACAGCATGTGCTCTTCTCAGGAAATCTTCATTTACAACTGAGATTCCCCAGCTTCTGATCTTTCCTTCTTTGATCAGGTCACCCATTGTCTGAGCAACAACCTCAGGTTCAACATTAGGATCAATTCTGTGCAGATAATAGAGATCAATGTAATCCGTGCCAAGTCTTTCCAGACTCTTTTCACATGATTTTCTGATTCTTTCCGGACTTGCATCAAGCAGCATTTTGCCATCCTTGAAATCAACACCTGTCTTTGTTGCTATAATTACTTTTTCTCTGGGAAGATCCTTAAGAGCAAGACCAACTGCATCTTCATTGTAAGAAGTCGTTCCGTCAGGATATGTTCCTGTGTAGCATTCTGCTGTATCAAAGAAGTTGTAACCCATGTTATAGGCATCTTTGATTCTTTCTGCTGCTTCTTCCATTGTTAACGATGTGCCGAAAGCATGTGTAAGACCCATGCATCCGAATCCAAGAGGACTCACTTCAATATTGGAATTTCCTAATACTCTGTTTTTCATTGTATTCTCCTTATTTCAACAAAACTATAAAGATTGCCGGAGGAGGAAACAATTTTAAATTCACGCTTTTAAAAGAAGAAAAACTTATCGAATCAGAGTGAAATAATCTTTCATTCTTAAAATGAATATATTTAATTCAGCAGTTCTATGAGAATAATGTGTGGACACAGCGTATAATACTGATACATAAAAGGAGGATTTGATATATGCCTATTGGTCTTCGTGCTTTTCTTGAAATCGACCGTCCCGATCCGGAACTGGTAGATAAATTCCGCGGTATTCCTTCCGCTAATATTGGTGATGTTGTTAAACGTATGAACTGCATGTTCGGAGGAATTCGTCCTTTTAACAAGCAGTCTCTTGTTGGTGTTGCCTGCACAGTTAAAGTTCCTTCAGGGGACAATCTTGTTGCTCAGATGGCTTTGGACTATGCAAAGCCGGGTGATATTATCGTCATTGACGGTGGCGGTTATAAGGACAGAGCTCTTGTCGGCGGTATGATGCTCACATACGCTGAAGAGATGGGTCTTGGCGGTTTCATTGTAAATGGTGCAGTTCGTGATCTGGACGATATTGCAAAGAGCAAACTGCCTGTATTTGCCATTGCTTCCACTCCTACAGGCCCTGACAGAGATGGCCCCGGTGAGGTCAATGTTCCCGTCGTCTGCGGTGGTCAGGTTGTTATGCCCGGTGATATTGTTGTAGGTGATTCTGATGGTATCGTAGTTATCCCTAAGAATGATGCTGAAGAAGTTCTTGAACTCGTTAAAAAGAATCTTGCTATGGAACAGCAGGAAATGGAACGTATGAGAACCGGTAACTATACACGTGAGGAACACGTGGATACATTTACAAAGAAATTCCTCAAGAAAGGCGGAACATTCGCTGAATAAAAAGGGCACAGAGTCTTATGATTCTGTGCTTTTTAAATGTATTGAGGTGAAAATAAACTGAATATCGAAGGGATTAAACCTGCATAACATTGAAAAAGAAAATTCGATTGTTATAATACCGTTATTATGAAAAAGATGATTACGATTCTGGCAGCGTCCGTAATATTGGTGACAGGATGCAGTGCTGAAAAAGAAAGTTCTGTAAAAACTGATAGTTCGGCTTCAGTGCCTGCAGCCGGGACAGATGTATATACAGCGTATCAGGAAAGCGGGAACAGCCGCCCCTCTGCAGATTCATGGACGGTATCTGCGATCTGCCGTTATGATCTTTATATAGATGAAGATTCAATGATTTCGTATGCCCTTGACGGGATTCTGGAGGTGAATAACTCAGAAGATCCCGCAGCCTATCTGCAGCAGTATATAAACTCAGATGGAATGACATCCTCAATGGAAGGTTATTACTACGGCGGACGTTTATATAACTCATATAACGGAATTACTTACTATGAAGACATGTCGCTGAGTGATATTGAAGAAACAATGCTTGTTCCGACAGAGCCGTATATATACAGTGAAGAACAGATTGATTTGATTACTTCGGAAGAAGATTCCTCGGGAAATATTACATATACTGTCACTTTAAGCGCAGAAGCAGCGTCTTCTATGTTTACAGCAAGATATGACATATATGATCTTGATGAACAGGAAGATTACAAAGTAGAAAGCGGTATTGTAGTAAATACGTATGATAAAGATGGTTTCTTTATCAGTGAAAAAGCTGACTTCGTTATATCGGTTACCGTTTCCGGCACCCCGGTTGAAGTTGTGTATTCCGGAGAAGTTAATTATATGCAGCTGAATGATACAGTGATCGAGATCAGCGATGACATGAAAGCTGAACATAGTGCTTATGTTGCATTCAATGACATTGATACAGATGCGATTGATGTATCTGATATATCAGATGATTCCGAAGAAGAAACAGTAACGGATACATTCAGAAAACGCATTGTATCCAGACTGGGCTATGAACTGCAGGATGACGGCAGTTATAAAGCTTCCTTCAATGATACAGAAGCTTACGTTATCAACTTTGACAACTGTACTTTTGAATATTCAAATTATTCTATTACCTATTCATACAGCTGGCGTAATCAGGTCGGCAGTATGGGTGCATGTACGTATACTTTCGAAGATGAACAGCGGTCAAGCAGCTGTGAGGACTCCACTGTAGAAACGATACAGGATGTTGAATCTTATCTCGAAATGGAACTGTATTACTGCGGATTGTCACTGGAAGATCTGCAGAATGAATCAAAGAAGTAAAAGGAGAGAAAAAATGAGAGCAGTAGTATCAGTAGTCGGCAAAGACCGTCCGGGAATTCTTGCGTTTGCAGCAAATGCATGCGCTGACCGCAACATCAATATTGAGGATGTTACACAGAAGGTTCTTCAGGATCTTTTTACAATGATTATGATTGTTGAAATTCCTGAAGGTGAATCAAATCTGGCAAAGTTTGCTGAAGAAATGGAAGCTGCCGGTGATGAGCAGGGACTGAAGATTCATGTTATGCATGATGAAATCTTCAATGCAATGCATAAGATCTAAGGTGAACGGATATGAGAACACTTTCTGATGACAATATTCTTGAAACAATCAGGATGATTGATGAAGAATGTCTTGATATTCGTACAGTCACAATGGGTATTTCACTGCTGGATTGTGCTGATGCGGATATTGACCGTTCCTGCGAGAAGATTTATAAGAAACTTACAACAAAAGCAAAAGATCTTGTACAGACAGCAAAGGACATTTCTCGTGAATTCGGTATTCCGATTATTAACAAGAGAATCTCTGTAACACCGATTTCGCTGCTTGTGAGCGCCTCCGGTGGTGACCCGGTAAAATATGCGCTGACAATGGATAAAGCGGGCAAAGAACTTGGAATTGACTTTATCGGCGGTTTTTCTGCACTTGTTCAAAAGGGAATGACGGAAGGCGACCTTGCGCTGATCAAGGCAATCCCCGAAGCATTGAAAAATACGGATATTGTTTGTTCGTCTGTAAATATCGGCTCCACCAAAGCCGGTATTAATATGGATGCTGTAAAGATTATGGGTGAAGTTGTCCGAGAAGCTGCAGAGCTCACAAAAGACAACTGCTGCTTCGGTGCAGCGAAGCTTGTTGTTTTCTGCAATGCAGTTGAAGACAACCCGTTTATGGCAGGTGCTTTCCACGGTATCACGGAACCTGACTGTGTTATTAACGTAGGTGTTTCCGGTCCCGGTGTTGTGCGTAATGCAGTAAAAGAAGCAGGACATGGTGCAACAATGGATGAAATTGCTGAAATCATCAAGAAAACAGCATTCAAGATTACACGTATGGGCCAGCTTGTAGGCCGTGAAGCCAGCAGACGACTGAATGTACCTTTCGGAATAGTTGACCTTTCTCTGGCACCAACTCCTGCAGTAGGTGATTCCGTTGCAAGAATTCTCGAAGAAATCGGTCTTGAACACTGCGGCGGTCCCGGAACAACAGCATGTCTTGCAATGCTGAACGATGCCGTTAAAAAAGGCGGTGTTATGGCATCAAGCAATGTCGGCGGTCTGTCAGGCGCATTTATTCCTGTTTCTGAAGATGCAGGTATGATCGAAGCTGCGGAACTCGGAGTCCTTTCTCTGGAAAAGCTTGAAGCAATGACAGCAGTATGTTCTGTAGGCCTTGATATGATTATTGTGCCCGGGGATACAACAGCAGCTACACTTTCTGCAATTATCGCAGACGAAGCAGCGATTGGTATGATTAACAATAAAACAACAGCGTGTCGTCTGATTCCTGCCATCGGCATGGATTCGGGTGATCATCTTGTATTTGGCGGTCTGCTCGGCGAAGGGCCGGTAATGCCTGTCAGAAAGACAAGTGCTGAGGTTATGGTAAGCCGTGGCGGCAGAATTCCTGCACCGATCCACAGCCTTAAGAATTAACTGTCTGCAGAAAAGGGGTTGCTACCAATCCCTTTTTTAGCATTCTTTCTTAAAAAAATGAAACTGGATTAAATTAAGGTGCTATGATTGTTCATAGGCTTTGGAATATGAAAAAATTAAAAGTATTAATGCTCGTCAATCCGAATGCAGGACTTGGCGAAGCGCCAAATAAAGTATTTAAAATGATTCAGGCTCTTGCGGTCAGAGGATGTGAAGTAACATGTTTTCCGATTCTTCCTGCACAGGAACTTGGAGCAGAGAACATTCTCCAGGACGAACCTGAACGATATGACAGAATCGTTATATACGGCGGAGATGGAACACTGAACAGGGTTGTGTCTTTAATGATGGAAAAGAAACTGGATATTCCGATTGGTTATATTCCCGGCGGAACAACAAATGATTTTTCGAAGAGTTTTTCCACAACATCTGATCTTGAAGAGCAGTGCGAAAATATTGTTAACGGAAAAGTATTCCGTTTTGATGTAGGCAGCTTTAATGAAAAGTACTTCAATTACATCGCAGCTTTCGGCGCGTTTACCTGGACAAGTTATACAACCCCCAGAGAAGCTAAAGCAATTCTCGGATATTCTGCATATATCTTTAACGGAATCGGTACACTCGGTGACAGTCTGAGCTATCGCCGGCATCTCAGAATCGAACATGACGGCGAAACACTGGAAGGGGATTACATCTACGGCGGGATTTCCAACGCTGAATCAGTAGGCGGAATGAAGTTCTCCTTTATACAGAATTCTTCGTTGAATGACGGCGTGTTTGAAGTTATTCTCGTACATGCGCCTGACAATGCAATCGAAGCCGGCAGTGCTGTAGCGGATATTCTCAGGAAATGAAAACGGTCTTTATGTAACAACATTCCGTACGAATCATCTGGTGATTCACTGTGATGAAGAAGTATCATGGACACTGGACGGAGAGGACGGAGGTTCATATAACGATGTCGAACTTACGGTAAATCCGGAAGCGATGCAGATCATGGTAGCGAAAGATCTGAAAAAATAAAAATATAAAGGGAAGCTGATGCTTCCCTTTAAAATACTTTGCTAGCTAAGATCTGCAATGACATTCTCAGCCTGACGGATTCCATCAACCGCACTCGATACAATTCCTCCGGCATACCCGGCACCTTCACCACAAGGATACAGTCCCTGAACAGAAACAGATGAACCATCCTCATTGCGCGGAATGCGGATCGGAGAGGAAGAACGTGATTCCATGCCGACCATAATTCCCTGGGAAATAAAGCCGGGGATTCTGCGGTCAAAAGCAGTAAAACCTTCTTCAAGGGCCGCGTTCACATCATCACTGAACAATTGATGCATGTCTTCCTGCACAACACCCCGGGGATAAGAAGACTGAATGACAGGAAAAGACGAAATACTGTGTGTCAGGAAATCAGCGATGTTCTGCGAAGGAGCTGTATAATGCGGCCGGAAAGCTCTCTTTTCAAGTTCTTTTTGCAAAGCAAAACCATCAAACGGACTTCCGTGATCAAAATCTTCATGAGGAATCTGTACAAGAATGGCACTGTTTGCATTTTTTCCGTCACGTGCGCTGTAGGACATGCCGTTGACTGCCAGAGTACCTGGAATCGCAGATGCAGGTACCACAACACCGCCCGGACACATGCAGAAAGAATACACACCACGTTTATTTGAAGCGGAATATGTCAGCTGGTATGAAGCGGCGGAAAGAGCAGGATGATCTGCAAAGTTTCCGTATTGTCTGCGATTGATCATTTCCTGAGGGTGTTCTACACGAACACCGGCAGCGAAATCCTTCTGAATCACCTGCATACCCTGCATATATAGCTTTTCATATGTATCAGAAGCACTGTGCCCTGCGCAGAGAATCACATGTCCGGAAAGCATATCTCCTTTTGATGTATGCACGCCTTTTACTTTACCCTGATCCAGAATTAAAGATTCCATACGTGTTTCAAAGTATATTTCACCGCCAAGTGAAATTACTTTCTCACGAATATTTCTCACAATATTCCGCAGTACATCAGTGCCGAGATGTGCTCTTTGCTGATAGGCAATCGCAGGATCTGCACCGGCTTCTATAAATTCTTCCAGTACTTTGTGAATACGGATATTTTTGATGCGTGTCGTCAGTTTGCCGTCGGAAAACGTACCGGCACCACCTTCTCCAAACTGGACATTGGACTCCGGATCCAGTTCGCTTCCTGTGAAAAAGCCGGCAACATCCTCTGCTCTTCTTTCCACAGATCTGCCTCGCTCGATAACGACCGGACGCAGACCGCATTCCGCCAGTACAAGCGCAGCATACATACCTGCAGGGCCGAAGCCTACCACCACCGGCCTGTCTGAAGGGTCAGCAGGAGAAGCAGGCAGTGTGTAAATCTCCGGTGTACCTTCTGATACATCTTTCATACGCAGATACCTGCCGGGATTTCTGATGTCAGCGTAAACAGTGTAGGAATAATGAAGTTCATCACCGCGGGCATCCAGGGATTCCCTTTCGATTTGAAAAGAGCGAATGTCCGAAGGACGGCAGTGCAGTTTTGAAGCGATATGTTCAGCTGTCAGCACATTGCCGACAGGACATTTAACCTGATTGATTTTAAGCATAATAATCACCGATGTGATTATACAAGGAATGTTCATTCTTTTCATCAGATTCATTTGACTGGAGAAACTTTGCAGAAAAGATAGAATAAAGACAAGGAGGAATCAACATATGGAATATGTAACATTAAATACAGGTGCAAGAATGCCGGTTGAAGGTTTTGGTGTCTTCCGTGTACCGGATAAAACGGAATGCAAGGACATCGTGCTTGACGCAATCCGTACAGGCTATCGTCTGATTGATACAGCTGCAGCCTATACAAATGAAGACGCAGTGGGAGATGCAGTACGCGAGGCAATTGCCGAAGGAATCTGCACACGTGAAGAACTGTTTATTACATCCAAACTCTGGGTGCAGGATATGATGTCTTATGAAACAGCTGCTGCGGGAATTGAAGCTTCGTTGAAAAAGAGCGGACTTGAATACTTTGATCTTTATCTCATGCATCAGGCACTTGGTGATTATTTCGCTGCATGGCGAGCAATGGAAGATGCGTATAAAGCAGGCAAACTGAAGGCTATTGGTGTATCAAATTTCTATCCGAACATTCTTACGAATTTCTGTGAAATTGTTAATGTTGTACCTGCTGTGAATCAGATTGAACTTCATCCTTATTACACACAGGAAGCAGCTCTTGATACGATGAAATACTATAATGTTATTCCTGAAGCGTGGGCACCTCTTGGCGGAGGAAGATATAATCCCTTTGAAGATGAGATGCTTAAAGCAATTGCTGAAGCACATAATAAAACAGTTGGCCAGGTACTTCTGAGATGGGGTGTTCAGAGAAATACGGTTGTTATTCCGAAATCCGTACATCACGAAAGAATTGTTGAAAACTTCGACATCTGGGACTTTGCATTAACCGGTGAAGAAATGGAGAAGATTTCTTCTCTGGACATGGGATATACGGGATCTCGTGCAAAACACTTTGAACCTGATTTTGTAAGAATGTGTCTCAATAACAAAATTCATGAATAAATAAAAATGATCAGCTGTACTCAGCTGGTCACTTTTATTTTTCTGCCGTAAATAAGGTATCAGAACGATGATCTTTATCAATGAGACTGTTATAGGCAGCTTTCCGGTAAAGACTGATATCGTCTTCAAAATCATTATCATCATCTACTTTGAAGTATGTTCCTTCTGAATCGATGCAGCCAAGCTGTGTTATAACCGGAACTTCTGAGTACATTGTTTCAAGAAAACGAATATAATCTGTTTTTTCCGTACCGGCGATTTCAGTAAGCAGAGCAGAGAGATAATTTACAGAGATCTGATCGATCCAGCCTTCGGGAATATCATAATTCGCCCAGAGAATAAATCTGGTGATATATCTCTTCTGTGCATCCTCATCAGAGAGTGAAGAAAGCGAAGATCCCATCACTTCTTCATAGAAGCTGTTTTCAATAAACGGCTGGTGATCACCAAACATTAATATGATCGTAGGTTCATCAGCATTTTCAAAATATTCAATCAGTTTTCTGAACTGATCATCTGTTTCCTTGATCAAAGAAAGATATTGATCTGTCAGAGGATATTCATTCTCTGTTGAAGTAAGCCATACCGTCTGCTCAAAGTTTTCATATTTTGTCTCGTAAGAAGAATGATTCTGCATTGTGATATTGAAAAGGTAGAAAGGCTGATCAGGATCTCTTTCTTCATACATTTCTTCGATCAGGCTGAAATCATATTCATCAGAAGCAAACCTTCTCAGTTTCTGCACACCTTTCATATCTGCCAGAGTAGTAAAAGAATTAAATCCCATGGCTTGGTAAACAGAAACTCTGTTCCAGGACGATGCATTATACGGATGCATTGCATCAGCGGAATATCCCTGCTCCTTCAGTACAGAAGTCAGTCCGGGCTGATCATCAGTGACATACAGCTGGTAGGCATTTGAACCTGCAGGAAGGAACGCCATCGGATTACCGGTAAGAAATTCATATTCAGTATTGGAAGTTCCTGTACCGATTGTAGAGACGTATGTATTTCCTTCAATCACATTGTCCTGTCCGATCAGAGAATCAATGTAGGGCATATAGTCAATATTTGTTTCAAAGTCGCCAATGACACTGAGATCACTGAACGATTCATTCATGATTACTATAATATTCGGATTTTCCACAGAATTCTCCACCGGATCTATCCCGGCAGCTTCGAGTATAGAACTGTTATCTTCAGTTCTGCTGATCACTTCGTCAGTAATCGTTTCTGAATTATAATCAGCAGGCACTGCAAGGCTGAGATATCGTGTATTCACCATGAATTCAGCCCAGGCTCCGTTATTTTCATAACCTCTGGTCTGGTTGAAGAAGTCGGGAGCAGCACCGAACTCAGTCGCAACGATATCGGTACCCCAGAATACAAAGCAGAAGACAGCAGTAACAGCTGCGCACAGTATTCTTGCGGCAGTACACAGTTTCGATCTTCTGGAAGTAACTGCCATATGTGAGACAACAGAAACAGAAGCAGCAGCCATGCAGATCATGAATACGACAGTACAGCTGATTTCGAACTTGAACGAACCCGCAACGTTGGCAGCAGTCACGATACTGGTAATATCCCATGGAAGCAAAGGGGAACCTTTATATGCTTTGCAGTACATATTAACAATACCGAATACTGTCATCAGCACTGTTGTGAGTATTCCTGAACATCTTACACTGCCGCTGACAGCAAAGAAGACAATTTCAACAAGGAGGCACAGAAGGTAATTCATCAGTACATTCACAGGATAGTTGATATTCCACAGCATATTCCCGTTAAGACACTCAACTCCTGTAATCAGCAGCAGCGGTACAATAAGAAATGCCGCCAGCAGAGAAACAATATGAATGATTCCTTTTTTCTTCGGCCTGTACAGCAGAGCAAAGAAGACAATGAGACAGCCGGCAAGCATGAAATAGAAGGTCGATAAAGCATTTGATTTCAATGACATGAACTCATCAAACTTCCAGATTGTCAGTCCCAGACAGAACAGTCCGGCTGCTGATGCATATTTCAGATCTTTCGATATTTTGATTTTGCGCATGCATGAATTATACAACGATTGAAAAATTCTGCCTGATTCAGTGTGCAAATTCACAGGAAATTCATGTATCTCACTGAATTTAAGTGAATTATAGGTATCTGCTGTTTTTCACAGAGGAAATTCTTTGTTATAATATGACGGTGATTAAACTTTGAGTTATCATGCTGTTTTTATGTGTCAGCGTGAAAATAACGGATAAGGAGGAATTATGACTGCAGAAAACAAGTATACAACTGAAGAAGTGTCCAATCTCCTGCAGAAATCATTCGGAGGAGACAGAGAAGCAGCCACATCACTGCTTCGCTCCTATACGAATGACATGTATTATGTAGCAAAACTGTATATGGAAGATACTGAAGCCGCAAAGAAAGCAGTTCAGAAATCTTTTGTAACAGCATATAAAAAACTGAGAGATGTGTCTGATGCTGAAAACTTTGAGGAATGGCTGACAGATATTACAAGAAGAACATCCGTCAGGACACAGGTTCCTTTCAAAGAAGAGAAGACAGAGAGTTCTTATACAGACAGCGATGAAGCCCCTGAAGAAGGAGTACAGCTTCCGGGAGATATCAGCACATGCAAGAAGTATGTTCTTGCTGCACTGAATGTACTGTCTCCTTCCGAACGTACTGCCGCAGCTCTTCGCTGGTATGACCATATGTCTGTTGAAGAAATTGCAGAATTAATGCAGGCTGATCAGACATCGGTTGAAACATGGCTTACAAATGCCAAAGAATGCTTCAATGAAGCAGGCATGGAATTCGGCCGCTTCACTGCTTTGGTCAACGGTATCAATCCTGTTCCTGAAAAAACAATTGAGGAAGCTGTGAACGAAGATGATGGTCTGATTCCCACACGTTCATTAAAACTTGCAGAAATCGCTGCTGCTGCCGCTGCTGCGGATGCTGCCAAGGCAGAAGCAGAACGGAAAGCTGCTGAAGCACTCGCTGCTGCCAAGGCTGCCGAAGAAGCTGCACGAATTGCTGAAGAAGCCCGCCGCAGTGCGGAAGAGCCTGTATTCCCCGAAGAACCTGAAGCGGAAGACGTACCGGCTTTCCCTGAAGAACCTGAAGAAGAAACACCTGCTTTCCCTGAAGAGCCTGTATTCCCTGAAGAACCGGAAGAGGAAGAAACACCGGTGTTTGAAGAAGAACCGGTATTCCCTGCGGAACCTGAAGATGAACATACAGCGATGCTGGAAACAATTGATGATGAAGAACTGGATCTTTCTTCTGTGCCAGGTGCTCCGAAATTTGCAGATGAGGGAGAAACACGTGTTGTTACAAATCTGAAGAGTGTTCCTGAAGATCATGATATCTGGGGAGATACAGCAGAGACATCCGCAGAAGAAATCTTCAAAGCTGATGAACAGGAAAACAGTTCCAATATCACACGTGATGTGGAGACCAGAAAACCTGCAGCGATTAATCCCAGAAACATCTATGACGATGATGATGAGGATGAAGATGATGAAGAGGAACTGTCTCCGAAAGAAAGGAAAAAACGTGCCAAGGCTGAAGCTAAGCGAAAGAAACAGGAAGAAGAATATGATGAGTACGATGATGATGAATATGATGACGAAGAAGAAAGCCATCCTGTTCTCATGGCTCTTCTGATTATTCTGATTGTTCTTGCTCTGGCAGCCGGCGGTATTGTATTCCTTTATACAAAAGACCGTGTTCTGTTCAACAAGCTTCCTTTCTCTGAAAAGATTGTGGAAGTAGCGAAAAAGGTAATGGGAAAAGATACAGAAAGTGAAGTATCTGAAGATGTTTCCTCCGAAACATCAGTTTCTGCTGATTCTTCGGAAGAAGATACAGAGGCAGCTGATGTTGAAGCATCTGATGTAATCGGACATGCTGTTATTGTGATTGATGAACTTCATGTACGTTCACTTCCCAGCACAGATGGTGAAAATGTCGGATCCGTTTATTCCGGTGAAGAATACGATGTATATGAAATTTCTTCAGATGATGCTTATGACTGGTATCGTATCGCTGATGATCAGTGGATTGCAGACACTGAAGGAAGTTATCTGGAATACACTCCTGCACAGTAATCCGAAAAGAAGAATTCTTCATGGAATTCTTCTTTTTTATACTTCCTCTGATATGGAAAGAATATACAAAATAATACAGGAAGTAATATAATTAGAAAGCTTTTGGAACAAAGGAGGATATATATGACTGATACAAAATTGATGAAATGGATGAAAAATCACCGTGAATTTGTACAGATTCTGATTGATCTGTTTTGCTTATTCATGGCATATATACTGGCATTTATTTTGAGAATTGAGATGAATTTTTCAGCATATGAAGAATTTTATTTCCCGATGCTTTTAGCGAATATGCCCCAGATTATCGGTCTTCATCTGATCAGTGCTGCTATTTTCAAACTTTATTCCAGTTTATGGCTTTATACATCAATTGAGGAAGTTGTACGTATCTTCTTTGCAGTAACACTAACCAATGTTACCTGGTTTCTGATTGTCTATTTTGCAAAACTTAACTATTACATTCGCAGTATTCCGCTGATCGCACTGCTGCTGCAGCTTTTCTTTATGATGGGAATCCGCGTCGCGTATCGTCTGTACAGAAAGGCCCAGGTGCGCAGTACTGCTGAACATCGTGCTTTAATTCTCGGAGCCGGTTCTGCCGGTGTGCGTGTATTGAAAGAAATTAATCTGCATGACAGATACAGCACAAAAGTAATTGGTTTCATTGATAACAACGAGAGTAAAGTCGGAAAGATACTAAGTGGTATCTCTGTACTTGGCGATGATTCCATGCTGGAAGATATCGTGAATGAAAAGCACATCGATACCGCTTATATTGCTATACGAAATATTACCAAGAGTGAGAAGAAGACTTTGATCGAAAAGTGCCGGGCATGCAATCTCCGTACGTTTATTGTCTCGATTGAATTCCATGATAACGAAGAATCTTCTGCTTCTATTCGTCACGTTACGATCAATGATCTCCTTGGCAGAGGGGAACTTTCTCTGAATAGCGAACAGATCGGTGATTATCTGCGTGGAAGAAACGTAATGGTTACCGGTGCCGGAGGATCCATTGGTTCTGAACTGGTAAGACAGATCATGGCTTTCCGTCCGCAGCGTCTTGTACTTGTGGATATTTATGAAAATACAATGTATGAGCTTCAGCAGGAAATTGTAATCGGAAGAAGAAACGGTATATATCAGAATGAAACAGAACTGGTCTGCCTGATTGGATCTGTACGCGATACTGACCGTATTAATCAGATTATGGACAAGTATCATCCGGATGTTGTGTATCACGCAGCAGCACATAAACATGTCCCGCTGGTTGAGGACTCTCCGCTGGAATCGCTGAAGAACAATGTATTCGGTACTTATAACGTTATACAGGCATGCATTTCACATGAAGTTAAGAAGCTTGTGCTGATTTCTACGGACAAGGCTGTTCGTACGACAAATGTTATGGGTGCTTCCAAGAGAATGTGCGAACTGATTGTTGAAGTATATAAGAACAATGGTGTAACGAAGCTTTGTGCAGTACGTTTCGGTAATGTACTTGGTTCACATGGTTCTGTAATTCCGCTGTTTGAAAAGCAGATTGCGTCAGGTGGTCCTGTTACTGTAACAGATCCTAATATTATTCGTTACTTCATGACGATTCCTGAAGCAGCACAGCTTGTTCTGCAGGCTGGTGCCTATGCGGATTCCGGAGAAATCTTCATTCTGGACATGGGAAAGCCGGTTAAGATTGTTGATCTTGCAAGAAATCTGATTCAGCTCTCCGGTTATGAGCCTGATGTTGACATTGCAATCAAATTTACGGGTCTTCGTCCCGGTGAGAAGCTTTATGAGGAACTTCTTGTGGATGTGGAGAACTCACGCAAGACAGATAACAATCTGATTTATATCGCTGAACCGGAAAATATTTCCATTGCACAGGTGGAGGAAAAGCTGCAGTGCTTCCGGAAAATGATTCAGGAAAATCATGCAGATAATAAAGAGATTATTCGTGTTGTAAACAAAGGTACATCCACGGAGGTAAAGGATGACTGATCCAAAAAAGAAAAAGAAGAAATATTTCAAACCGGCACCTGCTTCATGGCTTGTGCTGTTTGCTGTCTTTGTGATTTTTGCAGTGATGCTTATTAAGTTCCCTGTAACACCACTTTTGTGGAGAATGGCCTTGCTTGGTGTCATAACGCTGATCGTAGCATTATTCGGTCTGCTTTCTTTCCGCAAGACAAAGAAAAAGCATAATCCTAAAATCGGAACGACTGTTCTGAATGTGATTCTTGCGATATTCCTTGCCGCCGGCTCCTGGCTGCTTCCGCATGTTGAAAAAAGGGTGGATGAAGTGTTTACCCCGATTGGTGAAACCGTCACAACTACGATCAATGTGTATGCTCTGACTACAGATTACAAAACTGAGCATATCGATATTTTCAAAGAAACCAACAATGTCATTACTTCAACGAATCTGCAGGATTACAAGAACAGTGTATTCATTACACAAAGCTCAGTGGATCAGGAAAATCAGAATAATGCAGTCGCATTTATTAATCAGGAACTAAATACAACAATTTCGGAAAATAATTGTGAAACCATCTGGGATGCTGTCGCTGCATTATATGCAGGTGATGGTGCAGCATTGATCCTGAATGAAGGTTATGTAAGTTCGCTGGAAGAAACCGACACATATGCCTCTTTCTCTGAAGATACAATCATTCTTCGCACGATTACGATTGAAATGGAAGCTGCTTCGCAAAAGGAAACTGCAGCCGGCACAGAAGCAAGTACAGATCATTCATTTGCGATCTACTTCGGAGGCTCCGATTCCCGTGATTCTGCACTTTCCATTTATACACGTACAGACGTCAATATTGTCGGCTGTGTAGATCCTGTTAATAAACAGATTATGCTGATTTCGATCCCGCGTGACCTGTATGTACAGAATCCTTATTTAAACAACGGTTACGATAAGCTGACGCATCTTGGCAACAGCGGTATTCAGAATACTGTGGAAGGCTTTAATCAGCTTCTGGATGCAGATGTCGGAAATTATGTTGTAGTAAACTTCAGCACATATACAACAATCGTTAATGCGCTTGGCGGTATTGATGTGAACAATCCGTATGAGTTCAGTGCCGGAAACTATTATTTCCCCGCAGGATATATCCATATCTCAGGTGATGAAGCACTTGCCTATGTAAGAGAAAGATATTCATTGTCGAACGGTGACTTCGGCAGAAATGAACATCAGACAATTGTGCTGAAGGCGATTCTGCAGAAAATTTTATCAGCTGAAACAATTACAAAGTTCGATTCTCTTCTTTCAGCTCTTGCCGGAACATTTGCTACAAATATTACTTCGGATCAGATCTATGCTCTTGTAAATCAGCAGATCAGTGCGATGACTACATGGAATATTGTCAGTTATCACGTTGATGCCTGGGGTGAGTATGGCGAAACAGCGTCAATGCCCGGCCAGCAGCTGTATATTAACCATCCTTATCAGAACCAGCTTGATTTCCTGAAGGGTGAATACGACAAAATTATGGCAGGAGAAATTATTACACAACAGTCTATGCCTGCGGGAGAATAAATATGAAATACAAAACAAGTGAAGATTACATGTTACGTGAAATTGCCGGAGAAGCTGTTCTTGTACCCGTTGGCGAAAATGCGTCATTGCAGAATGCTATGATTACTTTAAACGAAACAGCAGCATTTCTCTGGAAATTATTTGAAGAGCCAAGAACGATTGAAGAAGCAGTGAATGAAATACTGAAAGAGTATGAAGGATCTGCGGAACAAATTCAGATAGAAACTGCAGCTTTTGCAATCCAGGGCGTGGAAAAAGGAACCATTGAAGCAATTCCGGAATAATTGAAAGGAGCTATCATTGCTTAGCTCCTTTTTTTGAACAAAGTGCGCGGGAATTGCAATAACTATTTTTGAATTCAAGCATAGCTTAAGAAAACTTTTGAAAAAAATTTAAAACTTTTGCAAAAAAGTACTTGCAAAGGAGGAGAGGGAGGGGTAATATAAACAAGCACTTCGGG
>R19__coassemble_130_pt1 | contig 42283 bp, 33 predicted proteins | sample R19__metabat2_low_PE_032 | metagenome-assembled genome bin R19 | reverse complement strand
TGGTATTTCCTCCGATGTCCTCCAGAACCACAACGGTTCAGGTGCTGAAGGCTCCAAAGACCTCATCCTCTGTGAGAAAAATCTTCCTGCCGCGCACTGTGGCAGAGATGTTGGTCAAATGGAAGGAAGGCCAGCAGGAAACCATCAGCGCTCTGGGTGATGAATACCAGGACTTCGATCTTGTGATTGCAGGTCCTCTGGGTATGCCTACCGAGGCCGGTACCATCAATGCATCCTTCCGTACCCTTATCGAAAGAAACGATCTTCCGAGAGTGGTATTCCATAGCCTCCGTCATTCCAGTATTACCTATAAGCTGAAGCTGAACGGCGGCGATATCAAAGCGGTTCAGGGTGACTCCGGTCACGCGCAGGTGAAGATGGTCACGGATGTGTATTCGCACATTCTGGATGATGACAGACGGAATAATGCAATGCTCTTTGAGGATGCATTTTATTCCGGTGCTGGCAAGGATCCAACCAAGCAGGAGCCTGAGTCACAGCCGGAAACTGCACCGGCTGCAGATGTGTCAGCAGATACAGCAACTCTTCTGAAGCTTCTTCAGAATCCGGAGATGGCAGCACTCCTCAAAACCCTGGCGAAATCCTTATAAATTTACATAGCGGACAGTTCTTCCCGAAAAAGGAATGGCTGCCCGCTATTTTTGCGGGAACTGTACCTTTGAACAATATCGCAGAACTCGTAACGCTTTCTAACATTGACAAAATCACAGTCTATGTATATAATAATAAACATTACAAGGATGGTGATTAGAAATGAAGAAAGCTGCGTATAATATATTACCGGGAACAGAAGAAATCCTGCAGACTATGGGAGAACAGATTAAGCTTGCAAGACTCAGACGGAGTTTATCTGCGGAACTGGTTGCTGAACGCGCCGGAATCAGCCGTGCCTCTCTCTGGAAGGTTGAAAAAGGAGATCCGTCGGTTGCTATGGGCATATATGCAGCGGTCCTGCATGCATTAAATAACATGGACAAGGATCTGCTTCTTGTTGCCAAAGATGATGAGATGGGCAGACAGCTACAGGATCTGAATCTGATTACAAAGAAACGTGCACCGAGGAGGTCTGAATAATGGCAGTAAATCAGAAAACAATCTTCGTTTATGATGATTTCAGTACAGAACTGCCTGTCCTTATGGGAAGTCTATATGTGAATGTTATCAAAGGCGGAGAATCCTATTCATTTGAATACGATAAAGACTGGCTGAGAAAAACAGGTCTTACTCTGACTCTGGATCCGGAGCTTATGCCGTATTCCGGAAGACAGTATCCGACCGGCAAGAACATTTTTGGTCTGTTTGCAGATGCTTCTCCGGATCGCTGGGGACGCGTTCTTATGAATAAGCGTGAAAGAATTCTTGCGGAAAAGGAAGGCCGTAAGCCGTCTAAACTTTATGACAGCGATTACCTTCTCGGCGTATATGATGAAACCCGAATGGGCGGCATTCGCTTTAAGGCAAATCAGGAAGGTCCATTCCTTTCCGATGATAAGGAAACAGCCGCCCCGCCTTGGGCTACGCTTCGCACATTGGAGGAAGCCTCCAGAAACTTTGAAAATGATGAGACCGGTTTGACTGAAAAATGGCTGAATCAGCTGATCAAGCCGGGATCTTCTCTGGGTGGTGCCAGACCGAAGGCAACCGTAGTGGATACAAAAGATCAGCTTTGGATTGCAAAGTTCCCGTCAAAGAACGATGAAAATGATACTGGGGCATGGGAAATGGTGGCGCATGATCTTGCAGCGCTCTGCGGTCTGAATGTCCCAGAAGCGAAGCTTGAGAAGTTTTCACCACTTGGAAGCACTTTCCTGATAAAGCGTTTTGATCGTATGGGAAGCAAGCGAGTACATTTTGCATCTGCAATGACGCTGCTGGGAAAAACAGACGGCGCATCCGCTGCTGATGGAAGCAGCTATCTGGATATTGCAGCCTTTATCAAGTCCTATGGTGCGCAGCCGAAGAAGGATCTGGGCGAGCTTTGGAAACGTATTGTGTTTAATATGGCGGTTACTAATACGGATGATCACCTGAGAAACCATGCATTTATCCTGACAGATAAGGGCTGGATTCTTTCCCCTTTGTATGATGTAAACCCTGTTCCTTACGGTGATGAGTTGTCTCTCAATGTGGATGAGGAAGATAACAGTATCAGTATTGATCTTGCAGTGCAGACCGCTGTGAGATTTGGTATTTCAGAATCGGATGCTGAGGCGCAGGCGGAAGAAATTCTGAAAATCGTCAGAGATAACTGGGAAAAAACAGCTGCCGGATATGGCCTGACCCGTAGACAGATTGAAGAAATGAGGCCTGCATTCAGCGCTTGTTACGAATAAAATACATAGCGGACAGTTCTTCCAAAAGGAATTGGCTGCCCGCTATTTTTTCTCTCCGGATGGCATCTGGAGCTGTTAGACAACAGAAGTCCACCTGCTGAAAAAGGCCTCCTGTTGAGACTCGTGCTGAACAAAAAAAGTAAGCCTCATGCTGAAAAATGGAAAAAGACCCTGTTTTGAAGGAAAGTCTCCTTCAAATGCACCTAACGCCCATTAGAGTACAGCGGTTCCGCAGAAAATGGTGTGATGCTTTGACAGGTTCGATTCAATCTTCCTGGAGAACGCTAAAAAGGACTTCTACTCGACAATGGCTCGTATCCCATTCTTAGAAAAAAGCCGATTTCGCTAAGATTTGGCTAAAAGACAGATACCGACAGGAACCGACACGGAGCGACTCTGACCGACGCAAAGCGACTCGGACCTTTAAAAAATCCTGCAGATATCGACTCAAATCGACTCTGCGCGACAGAGATCGACAGTCAACATTTTCCCTCCTAAGCGGAAGGCTGTGTGTTCGGATCACATCGGGGACGCCAGACCATTCCCAGGGAAGATTCATTGCGAGTCTTCCCTGTTTTCGTCTAATGAAATCGGCCCCGATTGACGTTTATCCAAAATTTTGACCCTTTCTGCTAACGGCCGAAAAAGCCCGGAAATCTCGATTTTGCTAAAAATGGCGTTAGGTTCCGTGCAAATCGGTGTTCATCCGGTTAAATCTCTGAAATATAAGATAAAAAGATGGAAAAGGCAGCCGGAGACGAGTAAGGTAAAGAGAAATGGCGACCGGCGGATTTCTAAAGGCGTTAGAAAATCGAAAGGCCGGATTTTGGAATTTCCAAAAACGGGCGCCGGACAAACAATAATTTGGAGTGCGAATAATATGGACTTGAGAAATTTGGCTGATGCGAATGCTGCGCTGGACAATATGCGTCAAAATATGGCTATGAAAGCACTGGCAAAAGAAATCTTGTGTGAAGAGAACTATGAAAGATCTTTGACAGCCGGATCTATCTGATCTGCCGGAAAGAAGATCCGCTGGCAGAGAAGAATATGATTGCAGAAAGTGATCTGTACGGCAGAACACTCATGGTAGGAGGAGGTTCTCCTGCATCTCTGCGCACAGTTCAGCATCGTCTCATTTCCACCGGAAAGCTGGAATACTTCAACAGTGCCGATCATGATACGACACTTACCAATGTCGCTGCCGGCCGCGGTGTATGTCTCGCACCGGGTTTCCTGAATGACCACAGCGGTCAGTTTGCCTGGATTCCGTTTGAATGTGAAGAAAAGATTCCCTGTGTTCTTTGTGTACATAAAGAGGATCATCGTCCGGCTTTGCACGATTTTCTTAAACTGCTGAAAAAACTGTACTGCGATGCCGTAGCGTTCCCGCTGTAAGAAAAAAGGAAGACAGGCCTGAATGATATCAGGGTGTCTTCCTTTCAGATTGAGCCGCTTTCCGGCATGCTGAATTTACATAGATCCTGCGATTGTGATTCCTTCTTCTGTAAGATAAGGGTAAAGAAGATCTGCAGAAGCTTTGTCCATATCAGGATGAGGGATATGTGTACTGTAATACTGTGTGCATTCCTGAATCCAGATGTGCTGGATCGTAGTCAGGATATAAGAGAGCGTTCGATACTGTTCATCACTGATATCATTGCGCATCAGTCCGTCAGCCTTCAGTTTCAGAAAACATCTGCAGTAATAATCATAGATACTGTTTCGAAAACGCTCAATGTTCTCATAGAACTCAGGTGATTCCTGACTCAGTTCTATGATGTTTTTGTACATAAAGTAATTTGTTTTTCTTCTTTCCATAATATCAGTGAAAGAAGAAAGAATATTCTTCAGAAGAGCAGGGCTGTCAATCTTGTCTAATTCTTCAAAATCAAAAAGATCATGCGAAACAGACTGTACAGCCAGAACAAGATCTCCTTTTTTCGGATAGTGATAAGTCATATTGCCGATGGTTGTACCGGCTTCCTTTGCAATATCTCTGAGGGATACATTCTTGTATCCTTTTTCGTTAAACATTCTCAGTGCGGTATCTTTGATCAGATCTTTGGTGTTTTTCATAAATTTAGTACATTTTTTCTTTCCAACGGATTTTATTCTATCATAAAGGCTTATTTTTTCCAGTACAGTGTAATGTAAGCTGGCCTGCAAGCCTTGACAGTACATTGTACTGGATTATACTGAAATCAGTTAGTACAGTGTACTATGATTGCAATCAGAAAGTTGTGCATCTTTAAAATGCAGGACAAATAAGGAGAAAAAATAATATGACAGCAAACAGACCGAGACCGAAAGCACAAGTTGCTGAACGTCTGTTATCCGGCGGTATCAATTTCAATGATTACTTCAAGCTTGTAAAGAGAACGGATGAAAACGGTGAAGACTGGCCGGCTACGTGCGAAGCAATGGGCGACGCTGATTTTGCCTATGCCGAAGAACAGGAAAAACTGGGACGTACCGATACTGCAAGGTTCTTTTTCAACGCTGCACAGACACTTTACAGAGCAGGACAGTATGATCTTTCTGAACTGACAGATGAAAAACTGAGAATCTATCATAAACTCGATGAAAGCACAAGAAGAGCCGCAAAGCTCTATAATCCGCCGTGGGAGGAAATCCGTATCCCTTATAAAGGATATGAAATGGAAGGCTGGCTGATGCTTCCCCAGAATATGAAACCGAATAATCCGATTCTTCTTATGATTCCCGGCGCAACAGGTTTCAAGGAAGAATATATTACACAGTGTGCACCTCATGTAGAAAGAGGAACTGCCGTTCTTCTGATGGATGGTCCCGGCCAGGGAACAACTCTCTATTTTAATAAGGGATATCTGGAAGTTGAAGTTGAGAAAGCTTACAGTGTCATGATTGACTGGATCAAAGCTGACGGACGATTCGGAAAGATCGGTATTCAGGGCGGTTCATCCGGCGGATATTACGTTCCCAGAGCTGCAGCGACAGACAAGAGAATTGAAGCATGTGCAATTAACGGCGGTACATACTATCAGGAAGGAATTCTGGACTTTAACTATGTATACCGTCATAAGTTCGCTACACTGTTCGGTGTAGAAGATGATGAAATGGACAAAATCTTCCCTCAGATGAATCTGGAAGGTCTCTGTGATAAGATCACATGTCCGATTCTGATTGTTAATGGTGATAAAGATCCGATTGCCAACCCTAAGTGGTCTGTAAAGATTTACGAAGAAGTAAGTTCTGCAGACAAGACAATCAAACTGTATCCGGGCGGATGGCACTGCTCCGTTGGTTATGATAACGAAGCATTCCGCTATATGGCAGACTGGATGGCAGAACATCTGAGATAACAGGCTTTTACAGAAAATCAGGAGCAGCCCATGAAAATTCTTGTTTGTAATGCAGGAAGCACTTCCTTAAAATTCAAAATCTATGAAATGCCTGAAGAGACTGTTCTCTGTGAAAGCAGGATCGAAAGAGTCGGAAGTACAGACGATGCTGTCTTTCACTACAGAAATGTAATCCGGAACAAAGAAAAAATTGTTCTTGAAAAGCAGTGTATCGCCGGTTATTCGGAAGGAATTGAGCAGTTTCTGAAGTATGCACTGAATCCGGAAGAGGGTGTTCTGGAGAAGATCGATGAAGTTGAAAGAGCAGGTTTCAAAACAGTACTTGCCGGCAAATACTCAGGTATTCATGAACTGACTGAAGAGGTTCTGGAGGCAATGGAGGAATTCCGTGTTGTCGCACCTGCACATAACGGCCCGTATCTGGAAGCAGTCCGGGCAATCAGAAGTGTTTTGCCTCAGGCAAAAATGATCGGTGCATTCGAAACTGCTTTCCATGAATCCATCCCTTTGAGCAGAAGAATGTATGGTGTGCCTTATGAATGGTATGAAAAGTACGGCATCAGGAAATACGGTTATCATGGCGCTTCTCACAGCTATATCGCTGAAGAGATCGAAAGGATGGAAGGAAAAAGCAGAAAAATCATTTCCTGCCATCTTGGTGGCAGCGGCTCCGTCTGTGCGATCAGCGATGGAAAAAGCGTTGATTCCAGTTTCGGACTTTCACTGCAGAACGGTATTATCCATTCCAATCGTTCCGGAGATGTTGATCCGTACATTGTTACGTATCTGATGAACAAAGGACTGACGATGGAGGAAATCTATCGAGGGTTTGATAAAAAGGGCGGTTTACTGGGAATTTCCGGCGTGAGCAGTGATCTTCGTTATGTTGCGGACGCTGCTGATCAGGGCAGTGAAAGAGCACAGCTGGCTATAGAGACCTATGTTGAAGGAATCGTTCACTACATCGGCGCTTATTATGTTGAACTTGGCGGTCTTGATGATCTGGTATTTACCGGCGGGATCGGAGAAAATTCAGATGTAATCCGGAAAATGGTTCTGGACAGGATCGCTGTAACAGGAGCAGTGATCGATGCTGAAAAGAATTCAGGAGTAATAAAGGAAAATACAAAGATTTCTTCAGAAGATTCAAAGGTCAATGTCTGGGTTATTCCGGCAAATGAAGAACTTGGCGTTGCAAGAAAGACGTTCCATTACAATTAAAAGATTCAATCAGGCAGATACCGGCAGAACCGGTATCTGTTTTATTTGAAGTTCAGCTTAAGGGAAGGATTCTCTGCTTTCATCATGATTGCAAACCCGCTGATTCTGTCAGAAAGGATGGAGAGAAATGCACCTGCATGGGGAAAGATCCATCTGATATCGGGATATCTTGAAAAGATATCATACATTTCCATGTTCATGAATGTCCTTGTTGTTTCAATCATGAATTCCATAGCAGGAACGGATACATTCATGTTTACATCAGGCTCTACAGAAGCTGCAGATGAATGTACGGCAATAACAGTCTTGATGGAATTCATATATTCCATCATGGGATCATAAACAGAATTTCCAAGATAAATTCCTGCATAGCTTGTAGAAAGACCAAAGCCGTAAGCACCAAGCTTTGTTACTGCATATTCAGCCTCTCTGATGGATGCGTCCACATGCGGAAGCGGAAGAGAAGCATAAAGCCCCAGTCTGTCAGGATACGCTGCACAGTATGAAGCACCTTCCTCATTGATTCTATGTACCATGGCACTTTCCACATCTTCCGGTGCTTTCGACAGATTAGGTGAAATGTACTGATAAATGAGAAAGAAATACCAAGCTGGTCCATCTGTTTCAGATGTTCTTTTACAGACCATTCCGGTGTTTTGAAACGGTCCGGCTTTTCATCCTCATACTGTTTCAGATATTCATAATAGGAAGGTGAAAGGTAGTGAGAATGGAAGTCAATCTTTCCTGCTGTTCTTAGGTTTTCCATATCTGTTTTCGCTCCTTTGCAGTTATAAGCTGATACTATCTTAAACTTATATATAAAATGACAGACAGTGAAAGCTGACAATTTTCCTGCTCTGTCTTTTTATGTACAAGACAAAAATAAAGCAGAATGCGTTCTGCATTCTGCTTTGCAATCAGTACAGTCCGATATCCGGAATCTGTATTTCTTTAATGATAAAGTCTTTTCCGGAAAGAATATCTTTTGCCGGAGAACCGCAGTCCGGACAGTATCCGTCATGCTTGATGACATTGTACTCACAGCCGCACATCCGGCATTTCCCGATACCTTCTCTTGTTTCGATGATCAGATCACATCCGTCAAACAGAGGACGTTCATCAATCATGACAGGAAAGTATTCCGTAAGAAAATGAGGAATCACGGAAGAGAGTTCACCAACTTCCAGTACAATCCCTGTAATGTGATTCAGCTGATTCTCTTCAGCAATGACTTCTACCTCGTCAAGAACTTTGAGCATGACATTGAGTTCATGCATCAGATTTCCTCTTTCTTCTTAAACTTGTCTTTTACAGGACGTACAGCAATCCTTACGCCTCTCTTCAGTACAGCAGGTACAAGCGTCGGAACAAGCTGTTCATAAGGAACACCATAGCAGCTGGATACTTTATGAAGAGAGATTGCATCAAACTTGCATCTGGTCGTGCACAGACCGCATCCGATACATCTGGAAGCGTCTACTCTTGCGGCTCCGCATCCAAGGCATCTTGAAGTTTCAGCCTTTACCTGTTCTTCCGTAAAGGTACCGCGGGGATCACTGAAATTCATTGAAGAAGACTTCATCCCTGCTCTCTGTCTGGATGGTCTGTCATAACTGTCGATCTTTACATTCTCACGGTCCAGCATGCTGTAGACTTTGCGGTCTCTGCCGATGGTCAGTGAATGATTCTCGTTGATGTATCTGTGCAGTGATTCCGCACCGTCCTTGCCGGCTGCGATGGCGTCAATCGCAAACTTCGGACCTGTCACAACATCACCGCCCGCAAAGATATCAGCTTCTCCTGTCTGATATGTCAGTTCATCTGCGATGATGCACTTGTTCGGTCTCAGTTCAGCCTTTGTGCCGGAAAGAAGTCTTCCCCAGTTCACGGCCTGTCCAACGGAGAGAATCACCTGTTCAGCAGGAAGTGTCATCGTTGTATCTTCATCGAAAGAAGGACTGAATCTTCCGGAAGCATCTCTTACCGAAACACACTTGCGGAATACCACTTCAGTTACATGACCTGTTTCATCTTTGTGTATTTCCTTCGGGCCCCAGCCTGCATCAATGACAATGTTCTCAGCCTGTGCTTCAGCGATTTCCTCTTTGCTCGCCGGCATGATATCCATTGTTTCCAGACATACCATATGTACATTTTCCGATCCTGTGCGGAGAGCTGCACGGGCTGCATCTACCGCAACATTTCCGCCGCCGATGACGACTGTATGTCCGGAAGTCTTCGTATTGTGGTCATCATTTACTTTGCGCAGGAATTCAACACCGGAAGAAACACCTTCCGCATCTTCACCGGGAGTACCGGTACCTCTGCCGTTCTGCATGCCGATGGCAATGTAGAATGCTTTGTATCCCTGCTCTCTCAGGTCGGGAATGGTAATGTCTTCTCCGACTTCGGTATTGAATACAAACTGTACACCCAGTTCTTCAAGAACAGAGATTTCTGCATCAATAACATCTTTTTCAAGACGGAAAGAAGGAATACCGTATCTTAACATGCCGCCGGCTTTCGCATTCTTTTCGAATACCGTTACCTGCATTCCCCAGAGTGCAGCGAAGTATGCACAGGAAAGACCTGCAGGACCGGCACCGATAACGGCAATCTTCTTGTCTTTGTTGCAAGGATAGAACTTCTTCTCAGGAATATATCTGTCTTCTGCATTCAGCTCAAGATCAGCGATGAACTTCTTGACTTCATCAATCGCTACCGGATCGGAAAGGTTGTTCAAAGTACAAGCTTCTTCACAGCGCTTGTTGCAGATACGTCCGCAGACAGCAGGGAAGGGATTCTCTTTCTTGATCAGTTCAAGTGCTTCTCTGTATCTTCCCTGTGATGCCAGCTTGAGGTAGCCCTGTACTGCGATATGCACAGGACATGTTGTCTTGCATGGCGCTGTACCTGTCTCAGGCTGTACATCCAGCTTTGTATCACGGAAGTCTTCTGTCCACATCTTCTTTGTCCAGATATGATCATCCGGTACAGGTTTGTCGATAATCTGAATCGGTCTTTCGGAACAGATCTTTCGGGAAAGTTTTACAGCATTCATCGGACATACTTCCACACACTGTCCGCAGGCAACACACTTCTCTTTATCTACAGAAGCTTCAAAGTTGCTCTTCATCATGTTCGGGGTATCGCACAGACGTGCCGTCTTCATAGCAAGGCAGGCATCCGGATGACAGTTGCAGATGAACAGAGAATTCTCTTTGCCGTCTACATTTGTAACTTCATGCACATAACCCATCTTCTCAGCAAGGGCAAGCTTTTCATAACATTCTTCTTTGGTGATTCTTCTTGCTTTGCCGACTTTGATACAGGATTCCGCAAAGTCACCAAGCTGGATGCACCATTCCCCCTCCATATCAGCACCGATATCACCTCTCTGGCGGGCAGCTTTGCGGCACTGGCAGATTGTCGTGGAAATACTCGGGGCATACTTGTCCACCCACCAGGATACCTGTTCAATATCAATTGCCTTAGGCTCTGAAGCAATTGCTTTCTGTACAGGCAGAGTAATAACAAGACCGTTTCCTTTAGGAAAGAACTTGGCCCATCCTTTTACCAGATTGCATACATAAGTATGGAAAGATTCCGCTACTTCCGGATGAAGATCAGCGACTTCATCACTCATCATCATCAGTTCCATAACACCCGGAGCGAAGATCGGAAGCTTTGCTTTCTCCTTTTCCCACTCCAGTACGCCGATTCTCGTCAGCCGGTTTACCATGGATTCAACCTGATCTTTGGAAAAACCGCTCATTGTCTGCAGTTCATCAAGAGTGTAGGGCGTTCTGATCTTTTTGAAACTTAAACAGAAATTGATTTCATCATCGGTCATGATATTGACCAGGAGCTTGTATTCCGGGGACTCCTCGGTACAGTGAATATTGAGCATATTCATATGTTCAACAAGCTTGCACAGATTCTTCTTTGCAGTCATTGTGTCCTCCTCATTATTACACACAGTGTTGCTTTTCTGAATTCAGTGTATAATCTGTTAAAAAAGGAAACAATGGTCAGAAATTACACATTTTGTCCTATTTTGCATATGAAGAAATTTGAACGTACAAACGAAGAGTTAAAAAAGAAATACCTGGAATACTTATCTGTTCAGACACACAGAACACCGACAATTGCCGGTTTCTGCGAATACTGCGGAATCAACCGGAAGACATTCTATGCGCATTACGAATCTGTAAATGCTCTGTTAAGCAGTATTATTATTGACCAGCAGATGAATCTGAGAAGACATTATAAAGCTTATATGGACCTTGATCTGAGCAGAGATGTAAAGCAGATGGCATACTACTTCGGGGCCTATATGGTGGAGGAAGAAGCCTTCTACAGGATTGTATTCAATACAACGGAACTGAATTATATCTATCAGGAGATATTTGATTTCTTTGTGGCAGATCTCGGTCCTGTGTTCGATGATTATAAATTTACGGGAAAAGATGAAATGCATATTGTCATACAATGCTTTGCATATGCACTGTTTTCTCCGTATATCTATGCAGCGAAGAACAATATTCCTTTTCAAAGCAGACAGCTGCAGGAAATGACACTGAAAGGATTCAATATACAAAAATATATCAAAGTACCGGAATAAGCCGTTTCCTTGAATTGCGGTCCGGCTGTTCTTTTGAGCAGGACAGGAAGAAGTTGATCGAAAACTTTCGGAGTATACGTGAGTTTAAAGGCGCTTAAACGAATAACTTTATAAAGATTAAGAGCGTTATGACTTACTGTTTCGCATTGATGATGGAATATAGTGTGCTGTAATCTTAAAGTTAATTGAGAAAAGAAATGAATCGAATTATGATTAGCGGCAGAAAGAATGAAATCCAATGCTGTTTCCGGGATTACAGTGTGTGATGGAAAACGTGAGGTAGAAAGAATGCTTGATCAGAAGATCAGTGATGAACATACAAATGAAGAAGAACAGCATCCTGACAAAGGTTTTCTTGTCTGGATCGTGATTGTTCTCATTGTGATCGCAAGACTGCTTTTGCAGAGAATCACAGGTTCTCTTGAAGGAACAGAGTTTTATATTACAGCAGGTATTACAGGGGTTATTCTTGCTTTGATTACTTCTCTGGGAGTGATTTACGGCTGGAATACATTGTTTAAAAAGACAGGAAGCATTGTCCTGAAGATACTTCTTGTACTGGTGCTTCTGATTGCCGGTACAGCCGGGGTATTTGCGCTCTTTTCACCGGAAGCGGAACCTTTCGCCGTTATGGTATGCGGAAATGATCAGGAAGGAGAAGTCAGCGAATACGGAAGAACGGATGTGAATATCGTTGCTGTGGTAAATCCGGAAACTGCACAGATTGCTCTGATCAGTCTTCCCAGAGACTTGTTTATTCCCAATCCCGGACTGAATTATGAGTATGACAAGCTGACACACCTTGGCAATCACGGAATAGAGAATACAAAGTATGGTGTATCCTGGTGGCTGAATGAAGATATTGATTACTGTGCACTGGTGAACTTTACTGCCTTTACGGAACTGATCGACGCAATCGGAGGAATCACAATTGATAATCCCTATGAGTTTACGTACAGCTGGGAGCCTGCGGTAACCTTCGCTGAGGGAAAGATTCATCTGAACGGGGAAGAAGCACTTCTTTATGTCAGAGAACGCTATAACCTGGTAAACGGTGACTTTGACAGAAATGAACACCAGCAGATTGTACTGAAAGCTGTCATCAGAAAGATCTTCAGTATCAAAGGAATCCTTTCTCTTCCTTCTCTGCTTTCCACTGCCCGCAATGCTGTAATTACGGATATGAGTACCGTTGATCTGCTGATGGCAGCAGGAAGACTGCTGCTGCATATCAAAGATCTGAACCTGTATTCTGCTTCAGTAGAAGGGTATACAAGCTATGAATACTGTGCATCCATTCCGGATACTCCCGTTTCCGTCGTATGGCCGGATGAGGACTCGGCGTGGTATGCTGCAGAAGTACTGGAAACAGTGGAGAACGGCGGAATACCCGGGAAGTGATATCAATCTTTCTGTTATATTCGGATAAAGACCGTACCGGATTGATAAAAGGTACGGTCTTTTCTTATCTTTTATAAGTGTTCTGAAGTCGGAAAAGGTGATCGGAAATTGCAATTTTTCATATATATATATAATTTTCTTTAGTATCGGGGATTGTGGAAAAATCTCTGTATTGGAAGGACGTATTTTTAAGAAGGAGGTAAATATGCAGAAATCAGGAAGTAAAATGCTTCTGAGAAAAACAGGAACTTTACTGCTTTCGGGCGTGCTTGGACTGCAGATTTGTTCATTGCAGGTGCTGGCTGACATGCGAAGCGATAATGTTCATGAAGAACCTGGAGATCTTGAGGAGTATGAAGAAGGCGAACTGATTGAAGGAACACCGGCTGCTGTGAGAATCAAAGCGGAAAAGATTCTTGAAGGCGGCGAACTTGAGGAAGGACGCTTCGAGTTCGGACTGTATGATTCAGAAGGTGAACTGGTAAGCAAGGCTTCAAATGACGCTGAAGGCAATGTCGTATTTGATGAACTTTCCTATGAAGAAGAGGGAACATATACTTATACACTCAGAGAAATTACAGATACTAAGACATCCGGAGAAAGCCGGAATATCAGTTCACAGGTTTATACCGTTACTGTTCAGGTGACGAAGTCACCGATCAGCAGTATCAAGGATGAGCTTGTAAGCGAAGGATATTGTGATGATGACGGGAACTGGCATTTTGCTGAATACACCAGAACATATTCCTATAATCTGACGGGATCATATTCAATCACATCTGCTGACAGCGGAAAAACAGCAGTATCTGATTTCCCTGAAGTGAAGCTTACGGAAACTGATTATGTTGCAGATCTTCCTGAAATCCGGATGACTGATGAATTTGAGGATGCAGATCTTTTTGTTGCACGTGTATCCGACAGAACACTGACTCCTGAAAGTGATGAAGGTGTTACCTATAAGATTGACTACAGCCAGCTCTGGGATACATATGAAAAGTATTACTACGATACATTCGGTCTTGCTTACAATGAAGATGTTGAATATACATTCCGTCCTGTTGTTTATCTGTACAAAGGTTCTCTGATCGAAAACAGTGACGGTTCATATGAATGTGATCAGGAAGATACAGAGTATATTGAAATTGAACTGGAAGACGGAATCGGATATGTAGATCTTAAAGTAAATGAGTATATCATTTCTTATCCGGATGATTTCTTCAAGGGAATGCTCTCTTCTTCCAATCATCAGGAAACATCATCGCTGTGGTTCAGATGCTTTGATGAAGAAGCCGGAACAGGAAGCCTGGAGAAAGGCTGTTTAGCTTTGGGATGGTATGATTTCGGCATTTATTCTGCAATTGCAGCCATGAAGCCTGAAGTAACACAGATGGAAGGCGATTATACAATAGCAGTAAAAGAAGTAAGCTCTGAAGCATGGGCACAGGTCAAGGGAACATATCCTGACTTTGAAGAATGGGTCGAAAATTATACAGAAGATGAAGTTTATGATCTTTACGACGATTTCGGCTGGCTCACTCATGACGAAGAGTATGGCGATGAGATTGACTATGATGGTGCTTATGCGGCTGAAGAAGGAGAGAAGGTTCCTTATTACGAGAAACTGAATGAATCCTGCACATGGGATGAAGGATGGACAGACAGCAGCAGTGCCACAGGACATCTGATGGTATTCATGAACAGTACGGCTGAGCTTAAGAAAGTAATCAACGATATGGATTTCGATGACGCTGATCTCTTCTTTGCACGTGTCTCAGACGGATCACTTGATGAAAGCAGTGATAACGGAGTAACATACGAAATCGACTACAGCAAGCTGTGGGAAGCTTACGAGAAAGAATATACCAAACAGTTTAATCTTTCTGTTAATGCTGATGTTTCTTATGAGTTCAGCCCCAAAGTTTATCTTCTCAAGGGAACACTGACTGAAAATGAAGACGGTTCATATTCATGCGATCTGAATGATACGGAACTGATTGAAATCAAGCTTCTTGACGGAGTCGGATATGTAGACCTGAAGATCAATGAATTCGTCATTTCCTATGCAAATGACTTCGGACGCGGAATCCTCCGTTCTTCCAATCATCAGGAAACATCATCGCTCTGGTGGAGATGCTTCCATGAAGGCGATGGTGCCGGAAGTTATGATGAAGGCTGCTTGTATATGGGTGCATACTCAGACAGATGGGGAGACTATGATGGATATGAATGGGATTATTATTCCCAGATGGCATCGCTGAAGCCGACTGTGACACAGGCAGATGGTGAGTATACTGTCGGTGTTAAGGAGGTTACGTCTTCTGTATGGCAGGATGTTACAGGAGAATATGATGATTATCAGTCCGGTGACAGCTATAAAGAATCCATGGAAAATCTTGCTGTATCTCTTGGCTTTGAAGATATGAAGGAAGCTGACAGCATGGAATATACAGAGGCTGATGAAGATACAATGTACCGTGCAGTCTTTGAAGCTTATAACGAAGATAAAGAAAGATATCTTGCATACCGCTGGTCTGATCTTGAGGAAATCCTCGGCAGTGAGGAAATGGCCGAAACATACGGCACAGAACCGTATTACTACACATATGCACTGGCTGAAGCAGTCAATGATACATGTACCTGGAATTCAGGCTGGACAGATTCCAATACAGCAACAGGTCATCTGATGCTCTTTATGAACGGAACAGAAACTGCATCCTTTACAAATACAGATGTAACGCTGAACAAGGTTGATGAGCAGAACAAAGAGACTCTTTCAGGAGCATCTCTTGCCCTGTACAGAGATGAAAAGAGCTCTGATAATCTGATCGAAAACTGGGAATCCTCTGATACTGCAGAAAAGATCGGTCTGGGAGACGGTACTTATATTCTTACTGAAGTAAACGCACCTGAAGGCTATGAATGTGCTGAAGATATTGTATTCAAAGTAGAAAACGGTATCGTATCAGTTCAGAATTCCGAAAACGGTGAATGGTCTGAAATGAAGTCAGCTGAAGTTGTCATGGAAGATGAGAAAACACCTGAACCTGAAACTACTCCTGAACCTGAGACACCTTCTAAACCCGTAACACCGGATACCGGAGATACATTTAACGCCGGTCTCTTCGGTGGAATGATGCTTGCAGGAGCAGGACTGGCTGCAGCAGCGTGGTTTGCGCTCAGAAAGAATGACTGACAAGCAGATTCAGCGTATGCAGGTCATATCAGTTCTGACAGGGATTATTCTGTTTGTACCTGGATGGATCATGTATTATCTGTATTGCTGAAAAAATGATGAATGAAGCACCGGTAATCTGAGAATGCCGGTGCTTTTCATATTTCTGCTTAATATAAAAAAACAGGTTGCTTTGCTTGCTGAGTATATTCGAAGCCGGTTTCTTTGTATAATAAAAAGGCTTTATTTTACGGAAGAGAGCGGGAGGAAAAGAAAATGAAAAGAGCAATGAATCTCTTGGTTTCACTGCTGATGTGCTTCAGTGCACTGACAATATCAGTGCATGCTCAGGAATTTGAAGTCATTCCTGAACAGCACATGACGTACATCAATCCGCTTTACGCTGACAGCGTGAGCAAAGATGATCTTGTACAGCCGTATGACGGAATTGCACTTCTTGATGATGAACCGGCAGAATATCTTGTAACGGAAGATGCTGCGAAATACTTCAGAGAACAGATGGTGAACCGTGAGGAAACCATTACTGTTTACTGGCAGGGAACAGATTCTTATAAGTCAGCCGCATCAGAGATTCCGGATCAGGCAGAAGAACATACCGGTATTCCCGGAGAAGGTGACAACCTGAAATGGCAGTATGCCGGATGGAAATGCGATATGAGCGGATATTCCTCAGGCGGTGTGTACTATATCACTTTTACATATACTGTTACTTATTACACAACAGCAGCACAGGAAGCAGAACTGGATGCAGCAGTAGACAATATGCTTGCTTCTCTGGATACAGGATCCGGTTCTGATTATGAAAAGATCAGTGCTGTATATGAATACATCACAGATCATGTTGTATATGACTATGACAATCTTGATGATGATTCATACAAACTGAAGTATACAGCGTACGCTGCTTTGGTAAACGGTACATCCGTATGCCAGGGATATGCAAACCTGCTGTACAGATGTGCACTGGAACTTGGCATTGACTGCAGAATCATCAGCGGTACAGGGAATGGTGATGCGCATTCCTGGAATATTATCAAACTCGGAGATTATTACTACAACGCAGATGCAACATGGGATGCAGGCAGCGTACAGGCCGGAAATGATTATGATTATTTCCTGAGAGCAGAAGAGAACTTCGCCGATCATACACGCAATGAAGAATATCTCACATCTGCATTCACAGAAGTATATGTCATGGATACAGAGGATTATGTATATACACCTGAACCCGGACCGGCAGCTTCCGGTACATGCGGGGATGCGCTGACATGGCAGATGTATGACAGCGGCCTGCTGAAGATCTCCGGTACAGGAATGATGACAGACTATGATTACGGTGAAGCACCATGGTCACAATACAATGAAATCATCACGCAGGTTGTGATTGAAGATGGTGCAGAGAGCATCGGCAGCTGTGCATTCTACGACTGCGGCAGTCTGTCCGGTATTACAATCCCGGACAGTGTCAAAGAGATTGGCATGTCTGCTTTCAACAGCTGTGCAGGTCTGACAAGTATTGCACTTCCTGAACAGCTTGAAACTATCGGGGAGCTTGCTTTCAGCTACTGCTCAGTTCTTGAAGAGGTTACCTTAGGTGATCACATAACTTCGATCGGCAGTGCAGCATTCTTTGAATGCGACAGTCTTGCGGAAATCACGATTCCTGAAAGTGTTACAGCAATTGAACAGATTGCTTTTGCCGGCTGTGACAGTCTTGCAAAGATCGAAGTATCGGAGAATAACCCCGTATACTCTTCCGACGAAGGAATTCTGTACAATAAGGCACAGACAGAACTGATTGCATGTCCTGCAGGCAAAGATGAAATTACCGGTTTTCCGGAAACATTAACAGCCATCGGACAATGCGCATTCTGGCAGTGCACAAACTTCGCAGGCATCACTCTTCCTGAAGGTGTAACAGCCATCGGAACATATGCCTTCAGCTGCAGCAGTCTCGAGGAAATTACGCTCCCTCATTCCTTGCATACAATTGAAGAAGCAGCTTTCCTGGACTGTGATGATCTTGCGGATATCTATTATTACGGCACAGAAGAAGAATGGAATGCAGTAGAAAAAGGTGAAGACAATGATGTACTGAAAGAAGCAGTCATGCACTATCTTCCGGTCATTGAGCCTGTTTCGATTACAGAACAGCCTTCTTCCGTTACATGCATCAGCGGAGAAACCGCATCCTTCAGCGTAACAGCAGAAGGTACAGACCTCAGCTATCAGTGGTACTGCAGAACATCTGCGGATGGTGAATGGGAAGCTGTTGAAGGTAACGATGCAGTACTGATACTTAATGCTGATATGTCCATGGATGGATATGAGTACATGTGCACAGTCACATCCGGAAACGGAACATCAGCGGATACGGATATTGTTACATTAACGGTTGTTCTTCCTTCGGAAACAGCGATCATTGAAGATCCTTCCGATGTAACAACAATCGAATATAATACGGTATCTTTCAATGTAGAAGCAGAAGGCACAGGACTGACATACCAGTGGTACTACCGGACATCCTCCACAGGCAAATGGAGAAAGACAAGTGCATCGGGAAATACAACAGATACGATTACATTAACAGTAAAGACAAAGAATGACGGATATCAGTACAGATGTGAAATCACAGACAGTACAGGGAAGAAACTGACGAGTGAAGCAGCCACATTAAAAGTAGAGAAAGCCATCACAGTGACAAAGAATCCGAAAGGAACAACCGTACTTTTATCCGGGGAAACAGCAGAACTGCATATAGAAGCAGAAGGCAATGGCGTAGAGATTGCAGGATACAAGTGGTATTACCGAACATCCTCAGAAGGAACATGGCATGAGACGACATTAACAGGATGGAATACAGACACACTGACAGTAGAGGGAAAACTGTCGAGAGACGGATATGAGTACAGATGCAAAGTAATTGCAGAGAATGGCGCATATCAGTATACATACGGAGGAGTATTAAGAGTCAGCGACCTGAAGATTACAGAGAATCCTACAGATGTGACGGTAACAGCAGGTGATACAGCAGTGTTCCACGCTGAAGGAACAGCATCGGGATCAGTCACATACCAGTGGTATTACAGGAGTCCGTCAATGACAAACTTTGCAAAGACAAGTGCATCGGGAAATACAACAGATACACTGACAGTGACAACAAAGGCAAAGAACAACGGGTATCAGTACAGATGCGTGATAACAGATGAAAAGGGTGCTTCCGTAACAACAGAAGCAGCGACACTTACGGTAAAGTAACCGGATGAAATCAAGGAAGAGATTGTTCAGAAACAGTCTCTTCTTTTTTCTGCGTGCGGCATACTATAATGATCAGGAATACAGCGCTGATGCTGTGAGGAAATCAGTATGAAAAATAAAAAAACTAAAAGTACAGTCCTTCCGTTATTTGTATCAGCAGCTGCAGTGGTGACATCACTGCAGTCTGTGATGGTGATTCGTGCGGAAGAACCGGAAGTAATCGAAGGAGAAATTGAAGAAACAGAAAGCTATTATTCTGTCAGTTATGATGAAGAAGGTACGGAAGTATATCTTCTGAATCCGGATGATATCAGTTATGCAGAAGAAACATTTGAAGATTCTTCTTCGTCGAATGAAGAAACAATCTGGTATTTCTTCAAATCACAAGGTTTTTCCGATGCCGGTACTGCCGGTATTATGGGAAATCTTCTGGCGGAATCAGGATACAATCCGGAAAATCTGGAAAATGGTGCAAACTCCAGAAGCGGCATGACGGATGCGGAGTTTACAGCAGCGGTAAACAGTGGTGCTGTTTCGCGTTCGTCTTTTATCTCATCTTCTGACTTTGGTATTTATACCTACACAGATTCCACCGGTACTTACTATACCTATGGTTACGGTCTTGCGCAGTGGACATTCTACAGCAGAAAAGCAAAGCTCTATGATTACTGGAAATCATATGGTTCTTCCAGTGTAGGAAACCTGGAGATGCAGCTGAATTTCATCGTATACGTAATGAGTGCATATCTTACAGAACTGATGACGACAGCAGATGATGTGGAAGAAGCAACAGTAGATTTCCATAACATCTATGAAGGCTCTGCGGACAGTGCGGAAAGAATTGCCGGAAGAGTTGCCAATGCCCAGGCAGTATATGAAAAGTATACAGGCACATCTGTCACTTCATGTGATTGTTCTGAAGAGTATGCAGGCACTTATACAACATACAATCTGACTTCCAGTCTCAATATCAGAAGCCAGCACAGTACCTCCGGTACGGTCCTTGGTTCTATTCCCGCAGGTGCGGAGTTCACGATCACCAAAGCGGAATGTGCAGAAAAATGCGATGGATGGGGACATGTGACATATAACGGCATCAGCGGCTATGTTTACATGGCATATGTACAGAAATGTATAGAGGAATCGGTAAATCCTGCCGGTACATGCACTCTTTCCGACGGTCTGTATCACATTCTCAGTGCTACAGGAGATGTATGTATTTCTTTAGATGAATCTGACTGCAGTTCCGGATCTAATATCTTTTTGTGGAATGATACAGACAGTGAAGCTTCCTTGTTCTATGTGGAATATACTGGTGACGGTTATTATGAGATCACCTCCAAATACAGCGGAAATCTGCTGACTGCGGAAAATGACGGCATGTCTGCAGGTACAGACCTGGTACAGACAGCATTAAAGAACACAGATGCACAGAAGTGGGTGATCAAAGACTGGGGGAACGGAAAGTGGTTCAGAATTCAGTCCAAACTGAACGGCCTTGCCATTGATACTAACGGCAATTCCGGAGCTAACGGAACCAATCTTTTCCTGAACACAGAATCTTCTTCTGAAACAGGACAGGCATTCCGTTTTGAAGCATGGGGCAGTGATGACGGTCAGACAATCGCAGACGGAACCTATTATATTCAGTCCTCTCTCAGCAGTACGGCATATCTCTCTGCATCTTCCTCCGGAAATGTTCAGCTTGAAAACTGTTCTTCTTCCGAAGCAGATACCTTTACAGTTGCGTATAAAGGTGATGGATACTACGAGATTACGGATGCCTCTTCAGGCAGAAGCTTTGATATCGAAAGCAACCGGATTACGCCCGGTGCCAACCTCAGAGAATATACTGCAGATGACGGCGATTATCAGAGATGGATCATCAGAGACACCGGAGATGGTGAAAACTTCTGTATGATTTCCAAATACAGCGGAGGCTTCATCACCGCACAGGACGGTCTGAGCGCAGACGGAACCAATATCACCCTGGATGTATATGATGCTTCTAACAGCAGATGGAAGTTTATTGATTCCTCAAAGAAGGAACTTGCAATTACAAGCAGTCCTTCCGATGTAACAACAGTCGAATATAATACGGTATCTTTCTGTGTAGAAGCAGAAGGCACAGGACTGACATACCAGTGGTATTACCGGACATCCTCCACAGGCAAATGGAGAAAGACAAGTGCATCGGGAAATACAACAGATACGATTACATTAACAGTAAAGACAAAGAATGACGGATATCAGTACAGATGTGAAATCACAGACAGTACAGGGAAGAAACTGACGAGTGAAGCAGCCACATTAAAAGTAGAGAAAGCCATCACAGTGACAAAGAATCCGAAAGGAACAACCGTACTTTTATCCGGGGAAACAGCAGAACTGCATATAGAAGCAGAAGGCAATGGCGTAGAGATTGCAGGATACAAGTGGTATTACCGAACATCCTCAGAAGGAACATGGCATGAGACGACATTAACAGGATGGAATACAGACACACTGACAGTAGAGGGAAAACTGTCGAGAGACGGATATGAGTACAGATGCAAAGTAATTGCAGAGAATGGCGCATATCAGTATACATACGGAGGAGTATTAAGAGTCAGCGACCTGAAGATTACAGAGAATCCTACAGATGTGACGGTAACAGCAGGTGATACAGCAGTGTTCCACGCTGAAGGAACAGCATCGGGATCAGTCACATACCAGTGGTATTACAGGAGTCCGTCAATGACAAACTTTGCAAAGACAAGTGCATCGGGAAATACAACAGATACACTGACAGTGACAACAAAGGCAAAGAACAACGGGTATCAGTACAGATGCGTGATAACAGATGAAAAGGGTGCTTCCGTAACAACAGAAGCAGCGACACTTACGGTAAAGTAACCGGATGAAATCAAGGAAGAGATTGTTCAGAAACAGTCTCTTCTTTTCTTTTATAAAGAAAATTGAGTAAAAAAGCTGAGTTTCGAAGATATGCGGCTGTGATGTTTGTTATAATTTAAAAAGCCGGCTTAGAGCGGGTACCTTTTCTTGTACTTTAAGCAGAGTGATGCAGGAGGAACTATGAGTATTGTCAAACATAAAGGCGATGATATCGTTATTAACTTCGGAGCGGTTATAGAGTTGTTTTTAAGCAAACTGTGGCTGATTCTGATTCTTTCTGTTCTGGGAAGCGCAGTAAGCTTCGGAAGCACTTATTATTTTGTGGATCCTACATATACAGCAACAGTAACTCTGTATATGAACAACTATTCCGGCGGATCATCGGAGTCCATTACGTATGCGGACCTGAATGCATCGACCAAACTGGTAGATACATATATTGCTATTATCAAAAGCGAATCTATTCTGAAGTCTGTGATTGATAAGGCAGGTGCTGACTGCTCTGCATCACAGCTTAGTTCCATGATCTCTGCTTCTTCTGTATCAGATACAGAAGTATTCAAGATCAAGGTGGTAGATACGGATCCTCAGGAAGCCGCTGATCTCGCGAATGCAATCGCTGATATCACACCGGCGAAAGTTACGGAGATTATTGAAGGCGGTTCTGTAAAGGTGGTTAACAGAGCTTCTGTTCCTACAAGCAGAACAGGTCCCAGTTATAAAAAAGCCGCAATGCGCGGTGCCGGTGCAGGATGCATCCTGGCAGTGCTGATTATTATCATTCTGGAACTTCTGGACAACCGGATTCAGTCTGAAGATGATCTGAGCCGTTTTGATCTTCCGGTACTCGGGTCGATTCCTGAAGCTTCTACTCTGAAGAAGAACTCAGGCTACAGATTATAAGCAAGGAGGGGAAGAATGATGGCAAAACTGAAAAAGAAGCACAATGACAGAGAATATATTCTGAACAAGAAATCCCCTTTTGAAATCAGGGAAGCATATAACATGCTTCGTACGAACCTGAATTTCACTTTGAAAGATGAAGCATGCAGGAAACTTCTGATTACCAGCACAATCAAAGGTGAAGGCAAGAGTACTGCAGCTGTCAATATCGGCAAGACAATGGCACAGGGCGGTGAGAAGGTTCTTCTGATTGAATGTGATTTGCGACTGCCTACGCTCTCATCCAAGATGGGTATTCCTTCGGGTGCCGGTCTTTCGGATGTACTTCGCAGCAAAGCAGGAATCAATGATGTGATCTATGAAGTGGAAAGCGGCTTGTATGTTCTTCCTGCGGGAACACCGCCTTCCAATCCTTCGGAACTGCTGGCATCAAAGAGAATGAAGAAACTTCTGACAATGCTGGAAAAGCATTTTACATATATTATTCTGGACGCTCCTCCGGTAACGGTTGTTACGGATGCTGTTCTTCTGTCTTCCATGTCTTCGGGAACAATCATTGTTGTCAGAAATGATATGACAACAGTAAGAGGTATTGAAGCAGCTCTGAAGGCGCTGAATACTGCCAAAGGAAGAATTCTCGGGTTCCTCTATGTAGGGGCTGATTTCTCCGAAAGAACATATTCCTACTATGGAGGAAAATACGGTAATTCTTATTCCAGATATGCGTCTTCTTATGAAGCAGCACATATTGTTTCGGAAGATGAAGAAGAGTTTGAAGAGGGAGAATAAGAAACAGGATCATGAAGATACTGATCGGCGCAGATATTGTACCAACAGAAACAAACCGGAATGAATTCATCAAAGGAGATGTAGAATCTCTTTTTGGTGATGCTCTTCTCGGATGTCTGAACAGCGCTGATTACCGTATCTTTAATCTTGAAGTTCCTCTCAGTGATGAAAAGCATTTCTTTAAAAAGAGAGGTCCTGCTTTAATCGCACCGGTTTTGTGTGCAGAAGCTCTTAAAGATATTCATATTGATCTGATGACGGTTGCCAACAATCACGCCATGGACCAGGGTGAGGAGGGACTCTTTTCCACAATCCGTACGCTTGAAGAATACGGAATTGCCTGGTCGGGTGCAGGAAAGAATGCCGAAGAAGCAGCGAAACCGTTTGTTTTTCAGTTAAACGGAATGAAGATCGGTGTGATCTGCTGTGCTGAGCATGAATTCTCCGGGGCAGCGGAAGATTCGGCAGGTGTACAGGTTTTTGATGCTTTGAATACTCCCGATGCTGTTTCTGCTTTGAAGAAAGAATGTGACAGGGTGCTTGTTCTTTACCATGGAGGCAAGGAACATTACCATTATCCTGCTCCGTATCTGCAGAAGATATGCAGAAAGCTTGCAGAGAAAGGTGCAGATCTTGTGATTACCCAGCACAGCCACTGCATCGGCTGCTGTGAGAATATGAACGGATCAGTGATTGTATATGGACAAGGGAATTTTCTGTTTGATCATTCCGAAAGAGAGGAATGGCAGACATCTCTGCTGATTCAGTGGCATCCTGAGGACAACTCTGTTGAATATCTCCCTGTTGTAAAGATGAAACAGTATGCCCGTCTGGCGGATGAAGCAAGAGGAAAAGAGATTCTTTCCGGTTTTGCAAAGAGATCCGAAGAAATGAAACAGCCCGGATTTATTGAAAGAAGATATACGGAGTTTGCGGAGGAAATGCTGGGAAATTACTTCGGCGACAGTACCGGAAAATTTCGTACGAATCCTGTTATGCGGCTGCTTGGCAGAATGACGCACGGAAAAAGCTGGCGTATTTTCTACGGTGAACGGGAAAAACTGCGGATGATCAACATCATGGAGTGTGAGGCACAGCGGGAGCTGTATCTTGCCGGACTGAAACATGAAGTAAAAGGAAACAAGCGATGAATATAGATTTTTATATCAGCAGTCTCGGCATGGGAGGAGCGGAACGTGTGCTTGTGACACTGGCAAAAGAAATGTCAATGCGCGGAAATACCGTCAGCGTGACAAATCTGGACAAGCTTCCGCAGTATTTCGAAGTGCCGGAGAGTGCTGCATACTTTAAATATTCAAATAAGGGAAAAGGAAAGCTGAGAGAAACCTTTTCTGACTTTACAGCTGTCAGAAGACAGCTGAAGAAGAGAAAGGATACAGATCTCTGTGTCTGTTTTCTGAACAGATGCAATCTTCTGGTACCGCTGGCGGCTCTCGGACTTGGCAGAAGAATTGCGGTATGTGACAGAAACAATCCTCTGATGGAACATTCCCGCATGGTATTCCGTCTCAGCTGCATGATCTACCGTCTTGCGGATGCCGTATTTGTGCAGACTGAGGAGATCCGCAGAATGTATCCGGAATATCTTCAGAAGAAGATGTATGTCATAGAGAATCCGGTGGATGCGGCAGGTCTGGAAGCACAGCTTACCCGTTCTGATTATGAGAAGAAGAATACGATGATCTCTGTCGGACGTCTTGTACCGCAGAAGGATCACGAGACTATGTTCCGTGCTTTCGCAAAGGTCAGTGATGCATTTCCTGAATGGAAACTTGAACTCTGGGGAGCAGGAGAACTGCAGAATTCCTTTGAACAGCTGATTCATGAACTTGGCATGGAAGACAGGATCTTTCTTAAAGGAAGAACAGGCAGAATCTATGAACAGCTGAAGCAGAGCAGCATCTTTGTTCTTTCTTCTCACTTCGAAGGCTTTCCCAATGCCTTGTGTGAAGCAATGCATGCGGGACTGCCATGTATTGCAAGCAATTGTGTCAGCGGTCCTGCCGAACTGATTGATGACGGGATCAGCGGATATCTGGTGCCGGTGGGAGATGTGGATACGATGGCTGAACGCATGAAGTCTTTGATGGCAGATGCTTCACTGCGTGAACAGATGGGAAAGAATGCATCTGAGGCAGTGAAACGTCTGGATTCTGATGTCATCACGGAAAAGTGGATCAAGGCATTCAGAGAGGTGACAAAGGCGTCATGAACAAGAAACGGATTACGGTGATTGCCTCCAAGCTCGGCGGAGGCGGCGCGGAACGTGTTGCGTCATTACTGACGAACTATCTTGCGGAGCAGGGCCATACTGTACAGTTTATCGCTGCACATCTGGACAAACGGGAATATCCTCTGAATGAAGAAGTGACTTATACAGCCATTCAGACAAATCATAAAAACAGTATTCTTCGTCTTCTGGAAAGAAGCGGAAAGATTACAAAGGCAGTCAAAGAATTTCATTCAGATGCTGTATATTCTTTTATTACTTATGATCTGATTTCATTAGTGAATGCGCCGGGAATTGATGTCATTCCTTCCATGCGTGCGGCACCGGAAGTTTCGGACAGAAAGTTTATTTACAGACATCTGAGAAGATATGTGTTCCATCGTGCAAAGTATGTCGTCTTCCAGACGGAAGGCGCAAAGAGTGCATATGATCAGAAGATCCAGAGCAAGGGTGTCATTATTCCCAATCCTCTGACTTCGGATCTTGGTGAATGGAATGAAGAAGAACACAGCAATACAATGATTGCGGCATGCCGCATATCAACATCAAAGAATATACCCATGATGCTGGAAGCATTTAAGAAATTCCATGAGATTCATCCTGAATATACACTGGAGATCTATGGTGACGGAGATCCTGCATCTTATAAAACAAAGATGGAAGATCTCTGCAAAGAACTTGGTGCAGATTCTTATATTCACTTTATGGGACATACATCACAGATTCATGAACTGATGCGCACTTCTGCAGCTTTTCTGCAGACTTCCGATTATGAAGGACTGTCAAATTCCATGCTGGAAGCAATGTCAGTCGGAATTCCCTGCGTCATCACAGACTGTGCTCCCGGCGGTGCACGTGCTTTCATTACCAATGAAGAAACGGGCATGCTGGTGCGAAGAGGAGATGTACAGGGAATGGCCGGTGCGATGTGCAAGGTCGCTGAATCTGTTTCCCTTCAGCATAAGCTGCATATGCAGGAGAGATATGTCAAGGATGTGCTTGACAGAAATGTAATCTGCAGAAAGTGGGAAGATCTGCTGAAGTAAGGAGTAAGTTATGAACATTCTTTCTAAATTCATTGACGGATGTTTCAAACTGCATCTGCTGGATGGAATGAATGATGAAGATTATCTCAGACTTGTATTCCGGTGCAAGATGGGAAAGAAACTGGATCTTGAGCATCCGGTTACTTTCAACGAGAAGCTGCAGTGGCTGAAACTGTATTACAGAAGACCGGAGTTTACATCATATTCGGACAAATATGAAGTACGGAAGTATGCGGCAGAGAAGATCGGAGAAGAATATCTCATTCCCTGTATTGGTGTCTGGAATGGACCGGAAGAGATTGATTTCTCCTCACTTCCGGAACAGTTTGTACTGAAGACAACCCATGACTCCGGCGGTGTGCTGATCATCAAAGACAAGGCAGCCATGGACGAGGAAGAGATCAAGAAAAAACTGCATAAGATGCTGAAGCGGAAGTACGATATGTATCTTCGTGAATGGGTTTACCGTGATATCAGACCGCGGATCATTGCCGAACCGTTCATCACAGATGAATCCGGAACAGAACTGAAGGATTACAAGTTCTTCTGCTTTAACGGCAAAGTAAAGGCAATGTTCATTGCTTCAGGAAGACAAGGAGATTTCCGCAAGGATTTCTTTGATGAAAACTTCAATCACCTGCCATTGATCCGCAGACATCCCAATGCGGATATCACACCGGCAAAACCGGAGAATTTCGAAGAGATGAAACGTCTTGCGTCCATCCTCTCGGAAGGCATTCCGCATGTACGTGTGGATTTCTACAACGTCAGAGGAAAGATTTACTTTGGTGAGATGACCTTCTTCAGCAACGGCGGCATGGGAAAGTTTGAACCGGAAGAATGGGATACCATCTTCGGAAGCTGGCTGGAACTTCCAAAGCAAAAATAAAAAAAGAAAGGAGAGAGGGATGAGATTCAGATTATCAAGTGAGATCACAATCAGAAGCAGTGAAAGCACCGTCAGAACAGATATTCCCTTTTTCCTTTACTTTGTACTGATGTATCCCTTTTATGTCTATACCTATGTTCAGCTGGGACTTCAGCTTGCGCTGATCGGCTATGTGCTGTTCGTCAGAATGAAGAAATGGCACGGTGAGATACCTGGAAATGTCACCAGAAACATTCTCAGGCTGACGGCATGGTTCGGGCTGTTCATGGCTGTGGCAATGCTGTCAACGACGTGGGCTGTTTATGTAAAAGAAGGAAGCAGCACACTTCTGACATTATTCAGGATCTATGCGATCGGTGTCACGATGTATCTGTATATGGATGATTATTATACCGTTCTTTCGGTCATCCGTTCTCTGGTAATGGCGATGCTTGTTCTCGGTGTGGTGATCTTTTTAAGAACACCTCTTTCTGCATACGGCAATGCCGGTTCGGACGGCTTCGGCAGAGTCATTCACATGCACAGAAATACAGTTGGTGCGATATTTGCTTTTCTTGCCCCGCTGTGTTATGTGAAAGGAAAGACGATCGGCCTGAGGTTCAGCAGGCTTGCGGCAGTGTTCTGCGCAGTTGTTGTTGTATGTACAGGTTCAAGAACAGCAATTATACAGCTTCCGCTGTTTGCTTTCTTTGAATTGATGATCTCGAAAACAGATGCGGAAAAAGTCCGCAAGATCATGTATATCTGTGCAGCAGGGGTTCTTTTTCTCTTCGCTTCCAGATATATTCCTTATCTGAAGACAATGGTATGGAACAGACTGGATTCCATTTACCAGACATTGATCGGAAGCGGAAAGAACTATGATTCCAGTGCCAACAGCAGATTCCAATATATCAAGCTTGGATGGATCATGTTCAAGACAAAGCCTTTGCTCGGCTATGGTGTTGACGGTTTCTATGTTATGACCGGAAAGATCAAGGAACTGGATGGTGAAACACTGAGGCAGCTGTACAGCCACTGCAACTATGCTGAAATCGGCTCATGTTTCGGTCTTCTGGGACTGGCTGTATGGTATATACCGGTGCTGAAGATACTGAAGACAAGCTTTGAGTGGAGACATAAATCAGATATGATGAAATTCGTCTGTGCATCCTGGCTGACATTTCTGGTAATGGACTGGGGAAGAATTCCCTGGGAAATGCATCATACGATGTATCTTCTGTTTCTGATGAATGCACTGTATTATGCAGAGATCGATCAGCTGAAGAGGTTTTACGGAAACAACAGCCCCGGTGCATCTGTGAGAAAGATCAGGTTTGAATTATGAAGACTGTGATTGTTACACCGTATAACAGTGAAAACTGCGGCAGTTTCCTGCAGGCCTGGGCATTGCAGAAAGTTCTGGAAAACCATGGATATCAGGCAGAGATACTGAAAAGAAGTCTCAAAGATACGCCTTACAGCACTGCAGGCCATCTGAAACTGATCCTGATCAAAACATTGAAAGGACAGCCCGGACAGGTGCGTCTGATCAGAAAGACATCCGCGAATTTCCGGAATGCTCAGAAGAAACTGCATATTGTAAAAGACTATGATCCGGATGCCTGCTTTATTCTTGGCAGTGATACAATCTGGAATTTCAGCAGTGATTATTTCAGAAGACATGCACGTCTGTATCTTGGACTGGATCAGGGCCCTGAGAACTGCATCACCTACGCTGCTTCGGTATCCGATACAGATGAAAAGACATTTGCGTCCGTGCCGGATGTATCTTCGGCACTGAATACACTGGACAGTATATCGGTACGTGATATACGTACACAGGATATGGTAAAACAGTTTACAGAACGGGAAACAGCGATGGTCTGTGATCCTACGATTCTTCTTGAACCGAAGTATTTCGCAGAGATTCTGAAGGAACCTCAGGAAACACAGCCGTATATCCTGATCTACTACTTCCGCAGGTTTGATGAAGAAACAAAGAAACATATTCTTGAACTGAAGGAAAAGAAAGGCTTGAAACTGATCTCTTTCGGAGGATCCCGCACATGGTGTGATACATGTGTCCCGTATGATCCTTTTACTTTCCTCGGTTATATGAAGAATGCTTCTTTTGTCATTACGGATACCTTCCACGGAACATTGTTTTCCGTCATCTATGAACGGAAGTTTGCGGATTATGCGAAAGGAAGAAAGAAGATCGTGGATTTTCTGAACAAAGTCCATATGAATAACTGTATTGCGGAAAAGGATACAGATCTGAATCTTCTCTATGAACGTGCATATGATTATGCATCTGTGAACAAGGAGACAGAACAGATGCGAAAAGAAAGCGAAGCATGGCTGATGCGTGCACTTGCCGAGATGGAAGAACATAGGAGGAACAGATGATCCGGAAGATACTGAATAAAACAGGGCTGTCACATCTTTTCTACAAGGTTCAAAGGAGACATCTGCTGTCATGCCGTGAAGAACTTCCTTCTTACGAAGATGCTTTGCATGAACTGAATGCGTTTCATCCGGATCCCCATGAGTCTTCCATCGGGGATCATCCTTTAAAAAAGAAATATGATCTTGAGATCATTCTTCCTGCATATAATGTTGAAGAATATCTTGAACAGTGTATTGAATCGATTCTTTCCCAGAAATGCACATGCTCGATGCATCTGATCATTGTGGACGACGGTTCCGAAGATCATACCGGAGAAATCTGTGACAGATACAAAGATCATGAGAATGTTCTTGTGATTCATCAGAAGAACAGGGGACTTTCCGGTGCCCGCAATACGGGAATGAATTATGCAGAAGGAAGATATCTCATGTTCGTGGATTCCGATGATTATCTGGCTGAAGGTTGTGCAGAGGAATTAATGAGCATTGCCCTTAAGGAAGATGCGGACATTGTCAGCTGTGCCTGGAAGCATGTCACGCCGAAGGGATTGCGTTTTGGAAAGAGCAGCTGTCCTTCCGGCAGACTTTCTTCTGCCGAAAAGATCCACGGTACAGCATGGGGAAGTGCTGTGAAGGCAGAACTGTTTCAAGGAGTGATCTTCCCTGAAGGATACTGGAATCAGGATTCTGTTATGAGACAGATCATATACCCTCGCGCAAAGTCTGTTTACGGTGTAAACAAGTCTTTGTATTTCTATCGTACGAATCCTGCGGGAATCACCCGTGTTTCGAAAAAGAAGAACAAGTGTGTGGATTCTCTCTGGATTACACTGCAGTTATATGAAGACAGGAAGTTCTTCGGACTGCAGAAAGATCAGGATTATTATGAATATATCCTGAGAATGATCCGTCTGACATATAAGCGGACAGAGAGTGTTCCTGAGAATATCCGCAAGGATATCTTTGTGATCTGGAAACATTTCCTGGAAACGGAGTTTTCCGGCGATCATACGGAACGTTATCATGATCTTGAAGCTGCTGTAAGAAATGGAAACTGCCGGCTGTATGAAGCCTGGTGCAGGAGTTATCAATGAAACTGAAAGAATGGTGTTCCCTGTATTTCAGGGATATTCAGAATCTGCATATCATCCGGAAAGAGATCAATGATCCCGGCTGTGCGAAAGACCGTCTTTCCACAGAACTGATCCGCAATACACATTCGATTGAAAAAGGATTGTCTTTAAAGGATCCCCGTCCCGGTTTCGGACGTCAGAAACTGAAGAATATGATGACATATATTCCTGTTCTTGCTCAAAGCAATCAAAGCTTTCATAAGCAGGCAGTGCAGATGGCACTGGACTGCATGCGAAGCTATACACAGCTGCAGAGAACAAATAACACTGCAGATGAACTGACAGAAGAAGTGGAACGCTTTCTTCTTCAGTATCCTTCAGATCACGCAGGCAGTACATACGGCGGAACAAAGACGATCACAAAAGAAGAGCTCACCTTCGATCAGGAAGAGATTGAACGCTTCTTCAGAACACGTCATTCCGTACGTGATTTTTCCGGTGAACCGGTGGATCCGGAAATCATCCGCAAAGCCATCGCGCTTGCCCAGACTGCGCCCAGTGCCTGCAACAGGCAGGGATACAGATGCTATGTCATTACCGGACACGGCAGAAAGGAAATGCAGGAATGGCTTCATGGTGTAGGCGGTGTGCAGGAAGCAGAAGGAACCGCATTCATTCTTGTAACCTCCAAACTGAGCGCATACCGTGAAGGAGAAGCTGCACAGCATCCCGTATCAGCCAGCATCTTTGCGGGTTATCTTGCCCTGACACTGCATTTGTACGGACTGGGTGTATGCATTCTGCAGAGAAGTGTTTCCTTCAGTCCGCAGTTCCATAAGCTTCGCAGTGTATTCGGCGCCGGTGCGGATGAACATCCGGTTGTTGTTCTCTGTGCCGGAAATCTGAAAGAAGAGTTTACTGTTCCGGTTTCACATCGTATGAATCCGGAAGATATAGCCGTATTTCTGAAATAAACAGGAGGAAGTTCTGCCGGAATGAAAAGAGGAAAGAAAACACTGATCAATACCGCAGCCGGAATGCTTGAGGAGATCATTGCTGTTATATGCGGCTTTATCCTTCCCAGACTGATACTTTCGGCTTTCGGTTCTAAATATAACGGACTGACTTCGTCGATCTCCCAGTTTCTGGCATATGCAATTCTGCTGAGATCCGGAATCGGCGGTGCTACAAGAGCAGCACTGTATAAACCGCTTGCGGAACACAACCAGAAGGAAATAGACGGCATTGTTAAAGCAACAGATATCTTCATGAAGAAGATCGGTCTGATTCTTGCTGTATCGATTGTCGGCTTTGCGACTGTTTATCCGTTCATGGTAAAGAATGAGTTTGGATGGTTCTTTACATTTACTTTGTTTCTTGTCATTGGTATTGATACATTTGCCAACTCTTTCTTTGGTATTACATACCTGATTGTCCTTCAGGCTGATCAGAGAATCTGGGTTGCGTCAATTGCCAAAACAGTATGCAATATTCTGAATGTTGCAGTAGCGTCTGCGCTGATTCTGAACGATGCGCCGATTCATCTGGTAAAACTGGGAAGTTCTCTTGTTTATCTGATCTATCCGCTGTTTCTGAATTACTATGTCCACAAGAGATATCATATTGATCCTCATGCGGAACCGGACAACAAGGCAATTGCACAGCGCTGGGATGCATTCTGGCATCAGGTAGCAGAGTTTGTCATGAACAATACAGATGTTACAGTACTGACTGCCTTTACCAACCTGCTGGAAGTATCTGTATACAGTGTGCACAATATGGTCATCAGCGGACTGAAGAGAGTGGTCAACTCCCTTGCCAGCGGTCTTGAAGCTGCTTTCGGCAATATGCTTGCAAAGAATGAAGATCAGGCTTTACGTGAGAATCTGTCTGTTATTGAAACCATGATCTATGCATTATGTACGGTTGCGTATGGTTCTGCTATTATCCTGATGGCAAGCTTTGTAAGAATCTATACAAAAGGAATCACCGATACAGAGTATGTACGTCCTTTGTTTGCACTGGTACTGTTCCTTGCACAGTTCTTTAACGGCATCAGAAAACCTTACCAGATGGTTGTATCCGCTGCCGGACATTTCAAGCAGACCAAGAAAGGTGCAATGCTGGAACCGGTCATCAACCTGTCCTTATCTATTCTGCTTGTAATCAAGTACGGACTGGTCGGTGTAGCAGCGGGTACACTGGCTGCCACCGTATTCAGAACCATTCAGTATTCTGTATATATGAGCAGAAATATTGTCAAAAGAAGCATGATGATCCCGGCAATCCGTATTCTTCTGTCTTTTGCGGAAGGCGGTATCACATATGCTGTGATCAGGCTGATCAATCTTCCGGAACCTTCCACCTATCTTGCGTGGGCGCTAAACGGCATGATTACGGTGATTGTCGCATCACTTGCGGTGGGAACAGGGTCACTGCTGTTCTTCCGTACAGACTGCATCAAGTTTGTACAGAAGCTGAAAAGAGCAGTCAAAGCATAAACAGTTTATTCAGAATGAGGAAAGAGAATGAAAGTCAGTGTCATCGGAATCAGAGGATTTCCTGAGGTTGAAGGCGGTGTTGAAAAGCATTGTGAAGCATTATGCCCTTTGATCGGGAAAGATATACAACTTACTGTATACAGAAGGAAACCGTATGTTGTTTCCGATGGTGATTACAGCAATATTTCGTTTGTTGATCTTCCTTCGACAACAATCAAAGGCTTTGAGACTGTTCTTCACTCTTTTCTTTCTTCCGTACATGCAGTGATCCGGAAACCGGATCTTGTGCATTATCACAATATCGGACCTGCTTTATTCAGCCCGATTGTAAAACTGAGGCATATTCCCGTGGTACTGACTTATCACAGTGCCAACTACGAACATGCTAAATGGGGCAGGTTCGCCAAAGCACTGCTCCGCTTCAGTGAAAAAGTGGCATTAGGAACAGCAGACCGGATTATCTTTGTAAACAAATTCCAGATGCAGAAATATCCGGAAGAGATTCAGAGAAAGTCTGTTTATATTCCCAACGGTGTCAGAGAAATCGAACATGCGGACAATACGGAATACCTTGATGAGATTCATCTTGAAAAGAAGAAGTATATACTCAGTGTCGGAAGAATCACCCCCGAGAAGGGCTTTGATACACTGATTAAAGCATATAAAAAAGCAGATAAAAAGGATTACAAGCTCGTGATCACCGGCGGTGTGGAGTTTGAAAAAGATTATATGAATCTTTTAAAGGAACTTTCAGAAGGAGAAGAAGTGATCTTTACCGGCAAACAGCAGGGCAGTCATCTGGCTCAGCTGTATGAGAATGCAGGACTGTTTATCCTTCCTTCCAATAATGAAGGGTTTCCTCTGGTGATGCTGGAAGCGATGTCGTATCATCTGGACATGATTGTTTCTGATATTCCTGCCACCCGTCTTGTATCACTGAATGAAGAAGATTACTTTGAAAAGGGCAGTGTTGAGATCCTTGCCGGGAAGATCACGGAAAGACTGAAAGATATAAAACGAAGAAACTATGATCTTTCCGGATATAACTGGCAGCGGATCGCTGATACTGTTTCGGATATTTACAGAAGTATGATCAGGTAAAACAGAAGATCACTGTCTGCAGTGAACTCCTGTTTTTATTTACTGACGTCCTTCAAAGTAAAAAATTAATGCAGAAATGCAATAATCCGTGACATTTCAAAGCTGAAACAATATGATTGGAGATACGGAATGTGCTGATTTGCTGTAAAAACAGGAGTATTGATCATATGAAGAAATTTTCTGCAGAAAAACTAAGTGAATATATAACATCATTCAGAAAAAAGAACAGGATGTCCCAGCTGCAGCTTGCGGAAAAGACCGGAATCAGCCGTACGACCATCGGACGAATTGAAAACGGTCTCTTTGTTCCTTCTGTAGAACAGCTTGCAGTGCTCGCTGATACGGCCGGGTTTGAGATTTCCGGACTGTTTGAAGAAGAAAATAAAGATCATTCTGATGCGGCTGTGAAAAAGTGCAGAATTGCAGTAGCCGGTACAGGCTATGTAGGTCTTTCCATTGCGGTTCTTCTTGCACAGCATCATACGGTAACAGCAGTAGATATTGTGGAAGAAAAAGTAAATCTTCTGAATCAGAGAAAATCCCCGGTTCAGGATGAATATATCGAGAAGTATCTCAAAGAAAAAGAACTTGACCTGACGGCAGTGACGGATGGTGACGCTGCATATGCTTCGGCGGATTATGTCATTATCGCTGCTCCTACAAATTACGACAGCAAGAAGAACTTCTTTGACTGCTCTGCTGTTGAAAGTGTCATTGAACAGATACTGCGAGTGAACAGGGATGCAGTGATTGTCATCAAGTCTACGATTCCTGTAGGTTATACAAAGCATGTCAGAGAAAAGTACAATACAGATAAAATTATCTTTTCACCGGAGTTCCTGCGGGAATCCAGAGCATTATATGATAATCTGTATCCTTCAAGGATTATTGTGGGATGTGATGAGAAAACAGAAGAGGCTGCAGGAACATTTGCTTCAATGCTGAAACAGGGTGCTTTAAAAGAAGAAATTCCTGTGCTGTTAATGGGCTTTACGGAAGCGGAAGCAGTAAAACTGTTTGCGAATACGTATCTTGCTTTGCGTGTATCTTTCTTTAATGAACTGGATACTTATGCAGAGACAAAGGGATTAAATACAAGTGAGATTATTCATGGTGTATGTCTGGATCCGAGAATCGGCATGCACTACAACAATCCTTCTTTCGGGTATGGCGGCTACTGCCTGCCCAAGGATACAAAACAGCTTCTGGCAAACTTTGAGGATGTCCCGCAGAATCTGATCCGGGCAATTGTGGAATCGAACAGAACCCGCAAGGATTTCATCGCTGACCGTGTACTGGAGATCGCAGGTGCGTATGAAGCTAACAGTACATGGGATCCGGCTAAGGAGAAGAGAATCATTATAGGTGTTTACAGGCTTACCATGAAGAGCAATTCTGATAACTTCAGACAGTCCTCGATCCAGGGTGTTATGAAGAGAATCAAGGCAAAGGGTGCGGAAGTTGTAGTCTATGAACCTTCGCTTCCTTCCGGTTCTACGTTCTTCGGCAGCAGAGTGATCGGAGATCTGAAAGAGTTCAAGAAGATCTCGCAGGCAATTATTGCCAACAGATATGATGAAGTTCTGGATGATGTTGCGGAAAAAGTGTATACACGTGATATTTTCAGAAGAGACTGAGGAGAATATATGCAGAAGATTGAACTGACGAATAAAACAGTATTTGTAACAGGAGGCATCGGTTTTATCGGTGCAAATCTGATTCTTGAACTGTTAAGAACAGTGGAACCTGTTGAAATTGTAACAATTGACAGCAGAACAGATTATTATGATGTATCCATCAAGGATTACAGACTGAATGAAATCAGAAAGGAAGCGGAAAAGCATTCTTCTTCGAAATTTACATATATTCAGGGAGATATCGCTGATGAAGAACTGGTGAACAGAATCTTTGAAACATACCATCCTGATCTTGTTGTGAACCTTGCCGCACAGGCAGGAGTCAGATATTCCATTGAGAATCCGAAGGCTTATATGATGTCCAACATGATGGGGTTCTTCAACATTCTGGAGGCATGCCGTCATTCTTATGACAATGGTGCAAAGGGTGTGGAACATCTTGTATATGCGTCCTCTTCTTCTGTCTACGGTTCCAACAAGAAGGTTCCTTACAGTACAGATGATCAGGTAGATCATCCTGTTTCTCTCTACGCTGCCACAAAGAAAAGCAATGAACTCATGGCACATGCCTACAGCAAGCTCTATAACATTCCTTCCACAGGACTACGTTTCTTTACTGTCTACGGTCCGGCGGGAAGACCGGATATGGCATACTTCGGCTTTACGAATAAGCTGCTGAAGGGAGATAAGATCAGAATCTTCAACTACGGAAACTGCATGCGTGATTTCACATATGTAGATGATATTGTGCATGGTGTAAAGCTGGTTATGCAGGGTGCACCTGAACGCAGGAGCGGAGAAGACGGACTTCCTGTACCTCCGTATGCTGTATACAACATCGGCAACAGTGATCCGGTGAATCTGCTGGACTTTGTGGACATTCTGCAGCAGGAACTGATCAGAGCAGGCGTCCTTCCCGCTGATTATGATTTTGAAGCGCATAAAGAACTCGTGGCGATGCAGCCGGGGGATGTGCCGGTGACTTACGCGGATACGACACCTCTGGAAAAGGATTTCGGCTTCCGTCCGGATACACCTCTTCGTACGGGATTGAGAAGGTTTGCGGAGTGGTACAAGGAATTCTACAATGTCTGATCAAGGTAAAGGAATAAGACGCCTGATCAGAATGCTTCTTTGCATTGTGTCAGTATTTGCGTCAGTACAGCCTTTAAAGGCTGAAGAATTCATCCAGATTGATCCGGAAGATTTCTTCTGTATCAATCCTTTTTACCGTGATGCTGTGAATGAAGAGGATCTGGTTTCAGAACCTCTTTTTGCACTGCTGCAAGAGGAACAGCAGGAATATGTGAATACAGAAGAAGCAGTATCATTGATGAAAGAGCATATGCTGAAAAGAGATACAGATGCAGAGATCTGCTGGCAGGGAACAGAATATTATGAAGACGCTGCCAGAGAAATTATCAGCGGTGTCTTTGTTCATACAGGTGTACCCGGTGAAGGAGATAACCTGAAACTGCAGTATGCCGGATATCACTGCTCTATGAGCGGATACCGGTCAGGTGATGTGTATTATATGACATTTCACTATACATTAACGTATTACACAACAGCAGAACAGGAAGAAGAACTGGATCTTGCCGTGGAACAGTTCATGGAAGAAGAGAACTTCACTGCGTATACTTCAGATTACGACAAGATTACAGCAGTCTATGAATACATCACGGAAACAGTCAGCTATGATTACGATCATCAGTACGATGATGACGATAAGCTGAAATATACAGCATACGCAGCGATGATCAGCCATACAGCAGTCTGCCAGGGCTATGCGAATCTTCTGTACAGACTTGCACTGGAGTGCGGTATAGACTGCAGAATTATCACAGGTACGGCAAACGGCAGTTCGCATGCATGGAATCTTGTGAAGCTTAATGATGCTTACTATAACACTGACGCAACCTGGGATGCGGAATGTATTCAGTCAGGGAAAACATATCAGTTCTATCTGAAATCAGAAAATTGTTTTACAGATCACATCAGAGGAGAGGCTTTCCTGACGGAGGACTTTCTGCTGAACTATCCGGTTTCGGAAGATGACTATGATCCGGAAACAGAAGTCTCAGTAACAGCTTCAGGAATAATCGAGGGAACAGAGATCAGCTGGCAGCTGACTTCCGGCGGTCTTCTGAAGATTTACGGAAAGGGAGAAATCGCTGCATTCACGGAAGAAACACCATGGCATGAATATGCACAGCTGATCTCTGTAATAGAAATCTCTGAAGAAATTACTTCGATCAGTGAAGGTGTGTTTGATGATCTGAGGGATGTATGCATTTCCGGTACATGCGGGACAGCCGGATATTATTACGCAAAAGAATACGGGTATATGTTTACAGGGGAACATGAACCGGCAGCGTATGATTCCTGTGATGCGACGTGTACGGAAGACGGCAGTTACGGAGGTGTGTACTGCATCAGATGCAGCGAGGTTCTGGAAGAACCTGTGATGATTCCTGCATATGGTCATACCTATGTTTACGGTGCATGCACCAGATGCAAGGAAGCAGATCCTTCTTATTCCTTCCGGATTACAGAACAGCCTGCATCACAGCAGGTATATGCAGGAGAACAGGCAGTCTTTTGTGTCTGTACAGACAGTCAGGATCTGAGTTATCAGTGGTATTACAGAACATCTGCTCAAGGAAAGTGGCGTACAAGCAGTTCTGCAGGAAATACATCGGATACTCTGTCTGTTACTGCAAAGAGTGCGAATGACGGGTATGAGTATAAGTGTTATATCGTTTCTTCTTTTGGAGAAATTGCGGAAAGTGACACAGCTGTACTGCATGTTCTCTCTGTACCGGGACCGGAAGTTATCATACAGCCGGAAGACAGCAGAACGATCGCAGGCAGTACAGCAGTTTTTCACATTGAAGCAGAAGGTACAGATCTGTTATATCAGTGGTATTACAGAACGTCTGAAGAAGGAACATGGAGAAAAACAACAGCAGAAGGAAATACATCAGATACCCTGCAGGTCACTGCTCTGTATTCAAGAGACGGCTATCAGTACAGATGTGCTGTAACAAACGCAGCAGGCGGACAAACCTTCAGTAACACAGTGTCTTTGTATCTTCTTTCCTCCATCCGGATTACACTTGAACCCGATGATATGACGACTCTTGCGGCCGGTGAAACAGCTTTCCTTCATGTCGAAGCAGAAACATCCGGTATGGAAATTGTGCAGTACAGGTGGTATTACAAAAACGCATCCGGCGGCAGCTGGCACGCAACCACACTGGACGGCAATGATACAGATACATTAACAGTGACGGGCAAAGTGAAAAACAACGGTTATCAGTACAGATGCAGAATTACTGCTGAAAACGGTGAATGTGTTTATACAGATGAAACAACGCTTATCATATATGAATGACGGGATATGAGATAACTTGCCGGACAACAATATGCTGGGGACTATATGATTATATGAAAAGTTTAATCAGTGAATATGATATGTCAGTTATTATCGGTGTAACTGCCATGACATTTGTAATTTATAAAGTCTTTGCATTCAATATTGTATGGACGGGCATAAATAACACAGAAAATGATGCATTGACAGAAACGGTTTTGCCATCAAACGCTGTTCAGATCGCAGAAACTGATTCACAGGCAGAATTGCTGGCGCAGTCATACTTTCTTGTTGTTCCATTAATTACCGTGTTTATAGCAGCTCTAATCATTGGAAAGAAGAAGGATGGCTTTTCCCATCAAGGAAAGGGCTTGTTTTGGGGGTTATAACATCGTTCCTGCTTATGGGGCTGCACGAGCTGCTCCACGGACTGGCGTTTCCAACCCTGCAGCAAGTGCCGAAAGGCGCAGTAATTCAGATGTCAGGATGGCATACATATTGGTACATGCGTTGAAATCCCAGTTTGACGGACAGAAATTTTCTGTCCGTCCCTTGACAGCTCCGGGTTGGGACAAAACATATTAAAAGCGGTCAGAATGGGTCAGAAGTCAACAAACGATAAATTGCAAAGGATAACACGATATGAAGGTTGATACTATAGGTAAAAAAGGGAATCCGGTTATGATTATGATTCCCGGAATGTTCTGTACAAGCGAAATGCCGGCAAAAATAGGAAAATATTTCGAACGGGATTATTATGTGGTCCTTCCGACCCTGGATGGCCATTATCAAGAAAATCCGCATTATATTTCCAAACAGCAGGATAGTAAAGAGATGATTGACTGGCTTCATGCAAGCGGCATCCATGAGATTGAACTTTTGCAGGGAACCTCCATGGGAGCGGAGGTTGCACTTGAGATTGCAGCTAATCTGGACATCCCTGTTCGACATTATCTGTATGACGGAGGTCCCTTCTTTCATTTTCCCGGATTTTTCAGAGCGCTGATGACAAAAAAAATCATGGTTATGGTCAATAAAGCAGCCATGCAGAAGACGCCGGAAGAGGCTGAAGAAGCGTTGATGAATGATCCGTTTGTAAAAAAACTCGGAGGCGCCAGTCTGGAATCTTATCGTGGATTACTCGGGGGCTTCGCAAGAATAGGGCAATGGATCGATCGCAAATCTGTAAGAGCAATTGCCGATACCTGCTATAAGTGTGAACTGCCCGAGCTCAGCAATGAAGTGTTATCAAAAACAACCTTTCTGTTTTCTGAGAAAGAACCGGCACGTCAATCAGAGAAACGTCTGAGAAAAAAATATCCTCAGGCAAACTATTTCATTGCAGAAGGATACGGGCATGGGGGATTTCAAATTCAGAACCCGAGGGCCTATGCGGAATATATTCGAGAACTGTTGCAGGAATAACTTTCGATTGGCCAGTCAGAAAATATTCAGCCCGTCCTTGGCCATGAAACCGCAAGAAGATTACTGGCACTGGGGCGTAAGGTTTATACCGGCTGCAGAGATGCACAGCGCGGTGAAAAGCAGCAGAGGAGCTTGGTGCGGGGCTGGCTGCCATTAATGTGACATCTGTATCACCTAACCTGAAACAGACGATGACAATGCTTGAGCTTGCTTTTGCAAAGCATGAATATCTGGAAGGACTGATCATGCATACTGATCAGGGATGGCAGTATCAGCACGCAGCTTACCAGGCGGCACTGGCAGAACACGGAATCATACAGTCGATGTCACGTAAAGGCAATTCCATGGACAACGCGCTTATGGAAAACTTCTTCGGATTACTGAAGACAGAGATTTTCTATGATCAGGAATACAAATACGGATCATTAGAATATCGATTACTATAACAACAGACGTATCAAAGCCAGAGTAAAAGGCATGACTCCGATTGAGTATCGAAATCATGCCTTTAATGTGGCCTGATCAAACTTTTGTCCAAACTTCGGGACTCAGTTCAATCCATTATTGTTCTGAGGTGCTTTTCGTTATTTTGCCACTCCGGCCGTCAATGA
>R19__coassemble_124_pt1 | contig 43459 bp, 39 predicted proteins | sample R19__metabat2_low_PE_032 | metagenome-assembled genome bin R19 | reverse complement strand
TTGCCTCGAAAGACCAGCAGAAGACGGAGCAGGAGTATTACCGCACGATCATCGGAATTGAGAGCGAGATCCTTTTCGCCTCCAGCCTGGAGGATGCTCGCTTGATGACGGTGCAGAACAACGGCTTCATGCCGGTGGATGAGGGATCCCCTGAATACGGAAATACAACGGTACGGGTTCCTCTGGTGCGAGGCGGGAAGCAGCTCGGAACACACTACTGCGCATTTTGGAAGGCAGATTACCGTGAAGAATATGCAGAGGAATTTGCGGATATCCTGAAAAAAGAATTTTGAAAATATTTTAAGTAAAAGACCGCTCTCCGAAGGGCGGTCTTTTTGCTTTGTATTCACATAAGATAAACTTATCGCATTAGGCGGTGATTCGAATTGATTCGTGAAGAATATCTGATTACGATAAACGCATAAAGAAAGGAGGATGATATCATGAACTCTTATTTTAGTGAGATCAATAAAAAATTCGGCTTCGGCTGCATGCGTCTGCCGATGCTGAAAAACGGCGAGGTGGATCATGCCCAGTTTTCCGAGATGATCAGTGCATATTTTGATGCCGTATTCAACTATTTTGACACAGCTCATGGTTATCTGGGCGGGAAGAGCGAGCTGGCGCTGAAGGAATGTCTGACCTCAAAATATCCGAGAGAGAACTATGTTCTTACAGATAAGCTGACCAATTTCTTTTTCCATTCCGAGGAGGAGATCGATCCGCTCTTCGAAAATCAGCTGAAGTGGTGCGGCGTTGATTATTTTGACTTCTATCTGATGCATGCTCAGGGAAAGGAAAACTTTGCTTATTTTAAGAAATTCCATGCTTATGAGCATGCCCTTCGGTATCTGGAAGAAGGCAAAATCAAACACTTCGGTATTTCCTTCCACGACACAGCAGAGGTGCTGGAGCAGATCCTGACGGAGTATCCGCAGATTGAAGTAGTGCAGATCCAATTCAACTATGTGGATTATGAGGACCCGGCTGTTCAGAGCAAAAAGCTGCTTGAGGTCTGTCGGAAGTATAATAAGCCGGTTATCGTTATGGAGCCTGTCAAAGGCGGCAGCCTGGTCCGCCTTCCGGAAGAAGCGCAGCAGGTATTTGACACCCTTGGTGGCGGAAGCAACGCGAGCTATGCTATCCGCTTTGCAGCCGGCTTTGATCAGATGATGATGGTCCTGTCCGGTATGAGCACGCTGGAGCAGCTTAAGGACAATGTCAGCTTCATGAAGGATTTTAAGCCGCTGAACGAAGCAGAAACCACAGCGGTGAAGAAGGTCTGCGAGATCTTCCGCTCAAAGGACATCATTCCCTGCACGGCCTGTCGCTACTGTACGGCGGGCTGCCCGCAGCAGATCGCCATCCCGGACCTCTTTGCCTGCATGAATACAAAGAAAGTCTTTAACGACTGGAACCAGGACTACTATTACAATGTGGTCTATACCGCACCGGGCAGAAAGGCTTCCGACTGCATCAAATGCGGCAAGTGCGAAAAGGCCTGTCCGCAGCATCTGGAGATTCGCAGGCTGCTGACGGATGTGGCACATATGTTTGAAAAAAATTAAGGAGTAATGTGTTATGAAGAAAAATGTTATGCTTTGGGCCGGAGCCGGGCAGATCGGTCTGGCCATCGCCCGCAGAATGGGCACCGGCTGTAAAATCATTGTCGGTGATAAAAATTACGAAAACGCGAAGACAATGGCGGATATCATGAACTCCGCGGGTTTTGATGTGACACCCGTGGAGATGGATCTGTCCGATAAGGAATCCATTCTGAACTTTATTGCAGAGGGGCAGAAATATGGAGACATCAAGATGCTTGTCAGCGCAGCAGGTGTTTCCCCGTCACAGGCACCGATTGAAACGATTCTGAAGGTGGATCTCTACGGGACGGCTGTGCTCCTTGAGGAGGTCGGAAAGGTTATCGTCCCGGGCGGCGTGGGCGTTCATATTTCCAGCCAGTCCGGCTGGCGTATGCCGCAGCTGACAGCAGAGCAGGATGCTCTTCTTGCAACCACCGCTCCGGAGGAACTGCTTTCCCTTGAAATGCTGCAGCCGGGAAATATTAAGGATACGCTTCACGCTTATCAGATGGCAAAGCGCTGCAACGAAAAGCGTGTTATGGCAGAATCTGTGAAGTGGGGTGCCAGAGGTGCTCGAATCAATGATATCGCTCCCGGCATCATCGTGACGCCATTGGCTGTTGATGAATTTAACGGTCCCCGCGGCGATTTCTATAAGAACATGTTCGCCAAATGTCCGGCGGGCAGACCTGGAACAGCCGATGAGGTTGCCAATGTGGCAGAACTGCTGATGAGTGACAAGGCCGCCTTCATCACCGGTTCCACCTTCCTCGCTGACGGCGGTGCAACAGCAAGCTATTTCTACGGCCCTTTGAAACCGTAATAAGGAGGCGATTATTCCAGGGCGGATGAAAATTATTTCGGCGGCACCATGAAGTATATCTCCGCAGGCAACACCGAAAAGGCGGCGAAGATGATCTCGGAGCTTACCGGGGCCGAGCTGTTCAAGATCGAGCAGAAGGTTCCCTATGCCGCTGATTACTGCACCTGCATTGATCAGGCAAAGAAGGATCTGCAGGCAAAGGCAAGACCGGAACTTGTATCCCCGCCGGAGAATCTTGACGGATACGATGAGATCTACCTCGGTTATCCGAACTACTGGGGAACGATGCCGATGGCGGTCTATACATTTTTGGAAGCGTTTGATTTTACCGGAAAGAAGATTCATCCATTCTGCACCCATGAGGGCAGCGGACTTGCCGGAACAGAACGGGATATCAAAAAAGCAGCAAAGGGTGCTGAAGTGACAAAGGGGCTTGCCATCAACGGCAGCGCTGTGGACAGCGCAAAGCAGACAATCGCTGGCTGGGTTTAAGAAAATGGAATAACAGCTGATAATAGAATCGCAGTGCTCCGCTTTTACGGCAGAGCGCTGTTTTTTGAAACAGCGACGAGGAAAATGCATCAAGCTTGCTTGAATGCATTTGACAGCGCAGGATGTGCGGGGGACATCCGTTTTGCGCCGGCCGAAGTGGAATGGAGACGCTTGCAATCTCAGAAGTGCCTCGATATGCCGCAGACCTGCGAAGGTATCTGATAAGAATGTTTTTGACAAATGGTTTCAGGGAAGAGAAAGCTGTATTTAGTTACCGGCAGATTAAAACCAATGATTATTCATCCGTAATTAAAGATAAAATTAGATTATGGGGCAGATATCGTTTGTGTTTGCAGCGCATCAAGCAGATCAACATGATCATTGACCGCATTGATCATGTGATGAATCTTTTGCGAAATGACATTACCCCGGAAGATTTATTTGCCTGAGTAAATCCATCCGTGAACCCGGCCCGACATGGCTTGTCGGGTCAGAAACGGGATAAAACCCTCGCTCTGTGTCATGTACAGAAGCTATGAAAAGGCAATATATTGTCACCATAAGGAGGACGTCAACATGGATCAGATTAAAATAGGTTCCTTTCTCAGGAAACTGCGCAAAGAAAGAGAAATGACGCAGAGCCAGCTGGCGGAGCACTTTAATGTATCCGACCGGACGGTGTCGAGGTGGGAGAACGGTGCAAATATGCCTGATCTCAGCATCCTTGTGGGACTTGCTGATTTTTACGATGTTGATATCCGTGAAATCATCAACGGTGAAAGGAAGCATGAAAACATGACGGAGAACATGAAAGACACATTGGAGCAGGTGGCTGAATACAGCACTGCAGAAAAACAAAGACTGAAGGGGAAAATGATGGACTGCTGCATCGCAGCTGCGATTCTGCTCTTCTTTGCCTGCCTGCTGAGAGGAACAAACGGATTCGGTTATATTCCTGAGAATCCGTGTGACAGCCTGATCGGTTTTGCGACAGGATTCGCTTTATCGATTCTTGTCTTAAATGCGCTGTTTCTCTCCGGAGTTCTGGAGAAAATCGGGTACATCAAGAAAAGTACACTGGTGAAATACAACAAGCGAATACGCTTTGCCTCGGGCTGGCATGCATTTGCTTTTCGGCAGCTTGCAGTAAAAAGGTAAAAAGGATTTCCGGCGGAACCAGTGAAGCAGATAAGCCCGGGAAAGATTGAGTCCCGGTCTGCCCGGCAGACCGAGTATCAGAAAAGGGGCATCCGGTTTTATGTACGGATGCTCCTTTTGCGTGTCATTTTGCCGTTTTTGATAAATCTTATGCATTTTGCTTTTTCTTTGGAACTTTCTTCTGCAAAGCCTGCCTGATGAGCATAAAGACAGCAAATACAGCGAGATCCATGATCAGACGTTTCAAAGCTGTATGAAACTGATGTCCTTCCACTTTCCATAATCCCGCATAAAATCTGTCCAGAATATGTACGCACAGCAAATACAGCGAGTTCTTTCCGATCAGAATCAATGGTTCAGCAAGATGCTTCAGTTTGCATATACCCGCACTGATTCCGGAAATAAACATTGTTCCGGCAATTGCCGAAAGATAGCAGAGGGGAAATAAAGGATATCTTCGAATAGCCAGTTCCAGGTATGTCCGGTTCCCGTAATCCGGGAATGTCATATATAAAGTACCCAGCCAGATGAAACCGTAAATCAATGTTTTTCTGATCAGGTTTTTGTTCATATCATAGTTTTTCAGAAAATATCCGAACAAGAAAAACGGCTGTACAGCTAAAGCAATATCCAGAGAAAACGGCAGATAACGGTATTGTCCGCAAAGCACACCTGCACATCCTGCCAGTACTGCAGCGATGGACAGACGCTTGTCATCTCCTGTGACCAGGTGACCGTAATCGAAAATGGTACGTCCGGCAAATAATGCAAAGAAAAACCAGATAATGCCGACAGCATTTACAGTGATCCCGTGAAACTGAAGATCTACACCGCTGGAAAAGAACAGTGTATACAGTTTTCCTGTCCAGTATTCAGTGCTTGTGATCAGACCGGTGTCCTTCATGCACTGCCAGACTGTAATAAGTACAAAGGTGATCATTGCCGGAATGATCAGATGCCTGAATGCCTTTTTAACCTTTTTCAGAAATTCGGATTGATCCCTTGAAAATCTGAACGTTACACAGCTCAGGATGAAAAACAAAGGCATATGGAACGAAAAGATGATTCCTCTTGCTGTATTTCCGCATATCCCTGTTGAGACACTGTGACCGATAATGGTAAGAAGAATGGTGATCCCTTTCGCAGCATCGATCCAGTCAATCCTGTTTTTCTGTTTATCAGCAGTTCTGTCTGTCACGTGTATGCCTCCTTCACTGTTTTGCGCGTTAATTTAACAAAAAAAACAATCGGTATCATAGTTACAGATATACCTTTTTTCAAGAACTTTCAAGTTCTTCACTGTACAGGAGATATTCCTGTCCGGTTCAATGCGGGAAAGAAATGATAAATGATTAGTCTTTAGTATGCTCGGCAGGAATAGTATTACTGCCAAGATTGTGATAAGATATCAGAGATTGAGATAATTATCGATAAGGATGGAGATTTGCGACATCCTTATTGTTATTTAAGAAGAAAGGAGCCGTACATAGATGAGATTAGCAAGAATCATACTGACAATCTGTTTTGTCATAGCGGCTGCTGCATATGGATTTACGGAAGTAAAGGACCGTGTGTTTACGGATCATACTTCTCCTGTCATTACAGCTGACACAGATGAGTTAACAGTAAGCATTACTGCATCCGAAGAAGATCTTATGGCAGGTCTTACGGCGTCAGATGATAAAGACGGTGATGTTACAGACAGTATTGTTGTAACAGGCGTATCTGATTTTATAACAGGACATACTTTCAAAGTGACTTATGCAGCCTTTGACGCTGCAGGCAATGTAGGTACATATACAAGAGAAGCAGTTTACAGTGATTATACAAGCCCCAGGTTTTCTTCAGAGAAGCCTTTCATTTATACAACAGGTTCTACCAGCAGTGACGGCATGACCGGTATTACCGTGATCGACTGCATTGACGGTGATATCTCCGGAAGAATCAAAGGTGTTGTTACAAGCTATGATGATTACTATCTGGAACCTGTTACGCTGTCTGTCACGAACTCTTCAGGTGATGAAATTACAGCAGATATTATGGTTCAGTATATGGAAAGTGAAGATATTTCCGATATCAGGCCGTATATGGATTCTTATATTATCTACTGTACAGCAGGAAGCTCTGTGAATGTGAAGAGTCATATTATAGGGGTCTGGTCCAATAATGCAGGCAGAACATTTGAGGAAGTGGATTACAGATACAGCACAGATGATATGACTGTTGATACTTCCGGTGTTGATTACAGCATGCCCGGAAGCTATATCGTAAAGATTACGATGAATCCGACCGAGGAAACTCCTGATACAGGAGATGCCTACATCACAATTGTGGTACTGGAGGGCTGATCTATGAGAGAGAATAACAGTTCTTTATTTACAGCAGTGAATCCCTACAGCATCCTGATGGATGTACTGCACAATCTTGTATTTATTATTATGGGTACGCTGGCTGCGGGTATGGCAGTGAGTCTGCTGTCCTTTGCGTCCGCAAAGAAAAGTTATACAACAACCGCAACCTTTGCGGTTACTTCACAGGCTTATTCCAACTATGCATACAACAATCTTTCGGCAGCGCAGGAGATGGCGACCACATTCACCAATGTGCTTTCTTCCGATGTCATGAAGAATACGATCAAGGAGGACCTTGGTCTGGAGTCTTTTGATGCGACAGTATCAGCTTCACAGTTCTCGGAAACAAATCTTCTTAAGATCACGGTATCTGCGGATACACCCCAGGAAGCATATAACATCATTAAGTCACTGATGGAAAACTATGAACTGGTTACAGCATATGCAACACAGGAAATGATCATGGATGTTCTGATTGAACCCACGGTTCCTGTGAAGAAGGAGTATTCTGCTTACAATATTCTGAAGCAGAAGAAGCCGATGGCTGCAGCATTCTGTGCTCTTTGTGCACTCTTTATTCTGCTCTCTTACAGAAATGATACGGTAAAGAGTGAACAGGACTTCAGAGACAAGCTGGATACAAAGTCTCTCGGTGTGATTGATCATGCCGGAAGAGGTCTCAAAGGAATCTTCGGAAAGAAGAACAAGCCGATTCTGATTACCGATACCGACTGCGGCTTCTCCTTTACCGAAAAGTTCAGAAAGATCGCTTCTGCAGTCATGCACCGGATGGACAGCAGAAATGCGAAAGTACTGATGGTCACCAGCTGTGCGGAACATGAAGGAAAGTCTACAGTCGCACTGAACCTGGCAATGGCGATGGCATTAGCTACGGGTGAAAAGGTACTGCTGATTGACGGAGACCTGAGAAGATCTTCCGTTTCCCGCATGATGGGATGGGAAGTGGAGAAGAAACGTTCTCTTCCGGATCTGATCAAAGGTGCAGCCACAATCAACGAATGTGTTCATTATGATACGAAGTCGGGATTATTCGTCCTTCCTTCCAGAGAAAAAGGATACAAGAACTATACGGAGATCGTATCCAGTGAGGAAATGAAAACCTATATCAATGCTCTGCGCAAGATTGCAAAGTATATCGTCATTGATACACCTCCTATGGGTGTGATGGCGGATGCTGAAGCGATTGCGGAATACGCAGACATGAGCATGCTTGTTGTGAAGTATGATCTTGTACAGGCTGCTGTTATTAATGATGCGATTGATACACTGAATGGTGCAAATGCGGAATATATCGGTGCTGTTCTGAATGATCTGCGTACACTTCCCGGTCAGGGATCTGCTGTTGCTGTGACGCACTACGGTGCTTACGGCAGCTACGGAAAGTACGGGAAATACGGCGGTTACGGTCATTATGCAGAACAGAAGAAACAGCAGGAAAATAAATCTGCGAAGGAGACAGACGCATGAGTGAATATAATGCCGGGCTGGACAACGAAGAAGAAAAGATTGATCTGACGGGCATTGTCTATGATTTCCTCAATGCTTTAAAGAGAACATGGATTATTGTACTTGTTCTTGTGATTCTCTGTTCAGGTCTGATGTATGCAAAAGAAAAACTGACTTATACACCTTCTTATCAGGCAGAAGCTACAGTATCCGTAACAACAGCAGGCGGATATAACGGCAATGATGCCAGCTCTGCCGCAATGATTGAGAAAGTATTCCCTTATATCATGTCTTCAGGCATGTTAAGTTCAAAGATCTGTGAAAGCCTTGGTACAAGCTCTGTACCAGGCTCTGTCACAATGGAGAATATTTCCGGAACCAATCTGCTTACGATTACAGTTGTATCCTCTGATCCTGATCAGGCATACGCTGTACTTCAGGCTGTGATCCAGAACTACGACAGCATTACAAAGTATGTTGTCGGAAATACCACCATGGAAATCTACAGTGACGGCGGTATTCCGGATCACACAACCGGAGGGATCTCCAAGCTCAAAGCTGCAGAAACAGGCGCAGCTGCCGGAGTAATCATCGGCATTGCGATTACAGTACTGTATATGCTGATATACAGAACAGTACAGGATTCCAATGACCTGCAGAGACTGGTCAACGTCCGGTATCTCGGAACACTTCCCGTCTACCGCAAGAAGAAGAGAAAGAAGGGTACTTCTTCCATCAATATTCTGGACAAGAACATCCAGCAGAACTATCTCGAGTCCATGCGTCTGATCCGTACCAGAGTAGAGAGTCATATGAAGAGAACAAATGCCAGAGTACTCATGGTTACCTCCTCCATCCCCGGAGAAGGAAAGAGTACGGTAGCCTGCAACCTTGCGGCTGCTATGGCAAAGAGCGGCAAGTCTGTTGTCCTTGTGGACTGTGACCTGAGAAATCCTTCCGTGCAGCAGGTACTCGGCATGAAGGGGACATTCCCCGGTATTGAGGCATTGCTGAACAAAGAAGCTTCATATGTAGAAGCCGCAAGGTCTTATAAAGATCTTGGACTTGAATTCAGAGTTATTCCCGGAAACAAGAAATCCAGTGACAATGCCGAAATCTTCAGCAAACCCGAAATGAAGCAGTTCCTTGATTTCCTGAAAACAAAAGCAGACTACATTATTCTGGATACACCTCCGGCAGGACTGCTGGTAGACAGTTCCTACATTACGAAGCATGTAGATGCTGTACTCTATGTTGTTATGTGTGACTTTACAAGAAGACACATCATACAGAGAAGCATTCAGGAACTGGCAGATACAGATGTCAATATCATCGGCTGTATCCTCAACGGCGGCAAGAAACACTCCAGTTCTTCCGGGTACGGCTACGGCTACAAGAAGTACGGCAACTACGGAGATACATCAAAGTACGCAAACAAGAATGAAGATGAGGAAGAATAAGGTAGTAATATGTACAGAAACTTTTTAAAAAGAGTATTGTCAGTCATATGCTGTCTGGCAGGTCTTCTGCTGTTCTGGTGGGTGTATGTAATTCTTGTAATCGCAATGCTCATGGATGATCCGGGTCCGATTTTTTTCAAACAGAAGAGAGTTGCACAAAATAAGAACGGTGAAACACAATACTTCAATATTCTGAAATTCAGAACAATGAAAGTTGATACTCCGCATGATATGCCGACACATCTTTTAAAGAATCCTGAACAGTATATTACAAAGGTAGGAGGCTTTATGAGAAGATTTTCTCTTGATGAACTTCCGCAGATCTTTAATGTACTTATGGGAGATATGGCTCTTGTAGGACCACGTCCGGCTCTCTGGAATCAGTTTGATCTGATTGAAGAGCGAAATAAGTACGGAGCAAATGATGTTAAACCTGGTATTACAGGCTGGGCACAGATTCATGGCCGTGATGAACTTGAAATTGATGAAAAAGCAAAGCTTGATGGGTATTATGCTGAGAATCTGAGCTTTATGCTTGATGTGAAATGCCTTTTTGGTACGGTGCTGCCTGTATTAAGAAGTGAAGGTGTCGTTGAAGGCGGTACAGGAGCAATGAAGGATGACAGTAACAAATAAGAAATTGCTGGTAGTAACAAATCATTCTTATATGCTCTGGCAGTTCAGAAGAGAACTGATTGCTGAACTTCAGAAAGAGTATGAAGTAGTGATCAGCACACCTTTTGTCGGACATGAAGATGACTTCGCTGCAATGGGATGCCGAATGATAAAAACTGATGTAGACCGCAGAGGCATTAATCCTAAAACAGACCTGAAACTGTTTCATACATACAGACAGATCTTAAGAGAAGAAAAGCCTGATATGGTGGTTACTTATTCTATTAAACCAAATGTATATGCCGGATTTGCATGCAGACTTATGGGAATTCCGTATTGCGTGAATGTACAGGGACTCGGTACGGCTTTTCAGAAAAAGACACTTGCTGCTATTGTATCCGTGATGTACAGGGAAGCATGCCGGAAAGCAAAAACAGTATTCTTCGAAAATAAAGGTAATGCCCAGGTATTTATTGACCGTAAGATTGTTTCTGAAAAGAAAATTACAGTCCTTCCGGGAGCTGGTGTAAATCTGGATTTTCATGCATATGCTGATTATCCGGAACATGATGAAGTCAGATTCCTTTATCTTGGCAGAATCATGAAAGAAAAAGGAATTGATGAACTTGTATATGCAATCAGAAAGCTTTATCAGGAGTACGGGAAGAAAGTACAGCTTGATCTTGTAGGATTCTTTGAAGATGAATATAAGGAAACTGTAGATCAGCTTACAGATGAAGGCATTGCTGTTTTTCACGGTTTTCAGACTGATCCCAGACCCTTCTATGCCAGTGCTGACTGTGTAGTTCTTGCAAGTTATCATGAAGGTATGAGCAATGTGCTTCTTGAAGCAGCAGCTTCAGGAAGGTGCCTTGTAACAAGCGATATTCCCGGATGCAGAGAAGCAGTGGATGATGGTGTAAACGGATACCTTTGCAAAGTGCGTGATAGTGAAAGTCTGTATGAAGCAATGAAGAAGGTTATGAATCTTTCGAAAGAACAGATTGAAGAACTTGGAAAGAATGGAAGAAAAAAAGTAGAAAAAGAATTCAGTAAAACACTGGTTGTTGAAAAAACAATCAGCTGCATTGATGCATAAAGAGGTCGCTGCATGAATATGTACTATGGTATTCTGCTTTGGTTTGCAGTAATGGCGTTTTTTACCAGCACGACTAATGTAGAACAAAAGGAATACATTCTCGGAAAGAAAGTCAGACGTTACCAATGGACGGTAGCGCTTATTATATTTGTTCCACTGATTATTTGGGCTGCGTACAGACCAAAATATTTTGGTGACACCGCTTCTTATATGAAAGCTTTTTCGACTTTGCCAACTTCCTTAAGCGATCTTTTTTCATATCTTGATAATGTTTCGAAAGATAAAGGTTTCACAGTTCTCAGTATTCTGATTAAGTGTATTATAGGTGAACGTGTAAGAATCTATTTTTTCATTTTGGCTGCTATTCAGGGTGTATGTATGGTTAGCATGTATCGCAAATACTCACCAAACTATCTGCTGGCAGTCTTTATTTTTGTCGCATGTTCAGATTATTTTTCATTTATGCAAAATGGTATACGTCAGATGATGGCAGTATCTATATCAGTACTTGGTTTTAAATACCTTGTAGAAAAGAAATATATACCGTTTGTACTGATTATTCTGCTGGCTTCAACGATGCATCAGTCAGTATTGCTTCTTTTGCCGATTGCGTTGATTGTGCAGGGACAGGCATGGAACAGAAGAACGATTCTGATGTTGATTGCAGCTTTGATTGCAGTAGCTTTTGTAGACAGATTTACAAATATACTGGATACAATGCTTTCTGATACACAATATACAAATGTAGTCAGCGACTGGCAAGAGTGGCAGGATAATGGCACTAACCCTTTACGTGTACTTGTTTATGCAACTCCTGCCATATTATCTGTAATAGGTTTAAGGTTTATAAGAAAAGCAAATGATCCGGTAATCAATCTTGCTACGAACATGTCACTTGTCACAGTAGGTATTTATATTATCAGTATGTTTACTTCAGGTATCTTTATCGGAAGACTGCCTATTTATACAAGTACATATGCTATGGGGATTCTCTTACCGTGGGAAGTTGAGCATATGTTTAACAAAGAATCATCCAGGTTAATGAAGATATTCATGATTATTGCATTCCTTGGTTTCTATTACTTTCAGATGCACTTTACCTGGGGAACTATGTAGGAGGAACTATGCCGATCAGAGTATTGCATGTAGTAACATATATGGGCCGTGGTGGTTTAGAGACCATGATCATGAACTACTATCGTCATATTGACAGAACAAAAGTTCAGTTTGATTTTCTGGTGCATAGATCATTCGAAGCTGATTATGATTCAGAAATTCTCTCATTGGGCGGAAAGATTTATCATCTTCCGAATCTTAATCCATTCAGCAGAAACTATCTGAACCATTTGAACCAGTTCTTTAAAGAGCATTCGGAATATAAGATCGTACATTGCCATCTGGACTGCATGGCAGGAATACCATTGAAAGCCGCAGAAAAGAACGGAGTTCCTGTAAGAATCGCTCATTCGCATATCAGTAATCAGACAAAGGATAAAAAATATCTTTTAAAATTATTGTATAAACGAATGATACCAAAATATTCTACAAAGAGATTTGCCTGCGGTGAGGAGGCAGGCAGATGGATGTTCAATGGAGCAGAATTTGAAGTAATGAATAATGCAATTGATACTTCCTTGTATCTGGTAAATAAAAAGACTGGTCTTGAAGTGCGGAAAGAACTTGGTATTCCTGAAGAAGCAGTTGTAATCGGACATGTGGGAAGATTTGCTCCGCCTAAGAATCATACATTTATTGTTGATTGTTTTAATGAACTTCTGAAAGAAAAAATGAATGCATATCTTCTGTTAGTGGGAGAAGGTGAACTGAAACAGGAGATTGTGACTAAAGTAAGCGGTCTTGGAATTTCAGATCATGTCATCTTTGCGGGATTGCGTACAGATGTTAATCGAATGCTCCAGGCAATGGACGTATTCCTGTTTCCTTCTCTTTATGAAGGCCTGCCGGTTTCCCTCATTGAAGCACAGGCTGCCGGGCTGCCATGCTTGATTTCTGATAAAGTTCCGATTGAGTGTAAAAAGACAGATCTGGTATATCAGTATTCTTTAAAAGACAATGCTTCAAAATGGGTGGAATACATTGAAAGAGCATTATATATACAAAAGAAGAATACACAAAAGCAGATCGCAGAAAATGGATTCGATATCAAAGTAAACGCAGAAAAACTGCAGAACTTTTATCTTCAAGAATATAAAAAAGCAGGAGGTGTTATTAGTGAATAATCAGATCATATTAACAGTGTTTACTCCTGCTTATAATCGGGCACATACATTACCGAGAACATATGAATCATTGAAAAAACAGAATTGTAAAGATTTTATCTGGCTGATTGTTGATGATGGATCTTCAGATGGCACAAAGGAACTGGTTGAAAAATGGATCAAGAACGAGCATGAGTTTGAGATCCAGTATGTCTATAAAGAAAATGGTGGTATGCATACAGCTCATAATGTTGCATATGAGAATGTCAGAACAGAACTGAATGTATGTATTGATTCAGATGACTGTCTTGCAGAAGGTGCAGTAGAAGCTATTCTTGATAAGTGGAATGAAGTAAAAAATCAAGGTTATGCAGGTATGATCGGTCTGGATAGCGATCTTGACGGTAAGATTATTGGTAAAGGATTTGATGATACTTTAAAAGAAACTACTTTAACCGGTTACTATGCTGCTGGTGGTTACGGTGACAAAAAACTTGTTTACAGAACAGATGTAATTAACAAGTACCCTGCTTATCCGGTATTCGAAGGGGAACGGTATGTTGCTTTGGCGTATAAGTACAGACTGATTGATCAGGATTATAAGCTTGCAGTACTTAATAAAGTACTGTGTAATGTAGAGTATCAGGCAGATGGCTCCAGTAATACAATGTGGAGACAGTATTTAAAGAATCCAAAGGGATTTGCTTTCTGGAGAGAGGTATGCCTGAGATATCCGGAATCATCCAAACGTGTATGGATTGATGCAATTCACTATGTATCCAGCAGTATTCTGGCAGGTGATCTTTCATTTTTAGTGAAATCACCGAAGAAATTTCAGACTTATCTTATGCTTGTTCCGGGAATTCTGTTATCAGTTGTCACAAGAGTAAAAGCGAGAGGTAAATGAAGATGAGTAACCTGTTTAAATATGACTTTTACCGAATGACAGGAACCGAGTACAGGTGGTATAAGCAATTCAAGTTAATTGGAAGACATAATTTGCAGTTCATGTACTGGTATCGCAAATATCAAAGTAAAAGATCTATATTATGCAAACTAATGCTTTACAGAATGTCACGAAAATATGGCCTTGAAATATCAGCAGATGCACAAATTGGAAAAGGACTGTATTTAGGACATCCATATAACATTACAGTTGCGGAAGAGGTTGTTCTTGGAAAGAATGTAAATCTCCATAAAGGATGTACGATCGGAAGAGAAAGCAGAGGAAGCAGAAGCGGTGTGCCGACAATCGGAAATAATGTATTTGTAGGAATTAATTCTACGATTGTTGGAAATATAAAAGTCGGCAGTGACGTTGTGATTGCTCCTAATGCGTTTGTAAACTTTGATGTTCCGGATCATTCGGTTGTGATTGGCAATCCGGCGCAAATCCATCACAAAGACGATGCTGCTTGGTGCTACGTGAATTTTCTGGTCGACTAAATGTAGAATCTATTCAAAATAAGAGCTTGCTATATGAAAAGAATATTATTTTTGATCCATGATCTGGGACAAGGTGGTGCTGAAAAAGTCCTGATTAATCTGGTAAATAATATGGATCGTTCAAAATTTGATATTACTGTAATGACATTGTTTGATATCGGAGTTAATAAACAGTTTCTAAGTAAAGATGTTCATTACAAAACCGTTTATAAGAGAGTATTTCCTGGGAATTCTCATTTCATGAAGCTTTTAACTCCAATGCAGCTTCATAAGAAATATATCAAAGAACGTTATGATATAGAGGTTTCTTATCTGGAAGGACCGTGTGCTCGTATTATCAGCGGATGTAAAGATAAAGATACTAGAATTGTTACATGGATACACAGAGAACAGTTTAATGCAAAAGTTGCATCTGCTTCCTTTAGAAGTGTTGCAGAGGCGGAAAAGTTTTATAACAAATTCAATGACATTATATGTGTCTCAGAAACAGTAAAAAACGACTTCTGTAAATGTTTGAATATTAAAGTGCCGGTGCAGGTTCTTTATAATACGAATGAAACAGAAAAGATCAGAAGTCTTTCTGAAGAATCAGTGACTGATGTAGATATGCATTCAAATCAAATCAAATTAGTTGGAGTTGGAAAACTTCTTACAAGCAAAGGTTTTGACAGAATCCTCAGTATTACAAAAAGACTAATTGAGAACAATTATCCTGTTCATACGTATATTCTCGGTATAGGTCCGGAAGAATCCAATCTGAAAGAATATGCTAAAGCAAACGGAATAGAAGATTTTGTAACATTGCTTGGTTATCAAACAAACCCGTACAAGTATGTAAGGAACTGTGATCTGTTTGTCTGTGCCAGTCATGCGGAGGGGTTCTCTACTGCAGCTACTGAAGCGTTGATTGTCGGGACGCCTGTATGTACTGTAGAAGTATCGGGCATGAAAGAAATGCTCGGTGATAATAATGAGTATGGTGTTGTTACAGAAAACGATGATGAAGCGTTGTATCAGGGAATTAAAAGCTTACTGGATTCTCCTGAACTGTTAAAACACTACACTGAACAAGCAAAGTTAAGAGGAAAGGACTTCAGTACAGAGAATACAGTGAAAGCTGTAGAAGAGATGCTAACTGAATTGATTAAGTAATGACATGGATAAACCTTTGATATCTGTTATCGTTCCGGTATATAACCTTGAGAATGAACTGGAACGTTGTGTGAAAAGTATACAGAAACAAACATATGAGAATATAGAAATTGTTCTGGTAAACGATGGCTCAACCGATGGCAGTGAATCTGTAATGAAAGCTTTGTCAGAAAATGATCCAAGGATTCGAATCGTTCGACAGGAGAATGAAGGGGTTACAGCTGCTCGTTTGAATGGAGTACGTTTGTCTTCTGGCGAATATATTGGCTTTGTGGATGGCGATGACGAGATTGAAGAAGAAATGTATGATTTCCTTTTTGATAATATTGCAAAGTATGATGCAGATATATCGCATTGCGGATACCAAATGTGTTTTGCAGATGGCAGGATTCATTATTTTTATAATTCAGGTACTGTACGTGAACAAAATACAGTTACAGGAGTGAAAGATCTTCTTGAAGGAACCATAGTAGAACCAGGATTAGGGAATAAACTTTTTAAAAGAGAACTGTTTGATGAACTTCTTGATAAAAATCTGATGGATCAGTCAATAAAAATCAATGAAGATCTGTTAATGAACTACTATCTTTTCAAGCAGATCAGGAAAGCAGTATTTGAAGACAAATGTCCATATCATTATGTTGTTAGGAGTTCATCTGCTTCCAGACAGAAGATGAATGAACATAAGATTTATGATCCAATCAAAGTAAAGCAGAAGATACTTGAGGATTGCTGTGATGAATTGAAGATTGTTGCAGAGGCTGCATTAGTGAATACTGCAATATATACACTGGCTAGGCTTTCGACAGAAAAAAGAACGGATTATCAAAAAGAAAAGAAGAGTGTCAGAAAAGTAATATGTGAACATAAATCAGTGATATCACATTTAGCAAAAAGAACAGCATTACTTGGAAAGATGATTGTATATGCACCAGGCATATTTATGTTTTTATATCCAATTTATACAGAAAGGATACAAGTGAAGAAATATGAATAAAGAGGGTGCATTTTATTCTTAGATTAAGAATGTTATTACATTCAGTCAGGATGCTTCTTATCTTGCAATGCATTTGAAACAAAAGTTTTAGAAAGTATAACAATTGAAAAAAGGACCTGCTATCGGCTGGTAATGCTGAAGTAAAAGATGTTGAGCCCGGAAATGTTGTGGCAGGTATCCTGGTAAAAAATCAGATGAAATTGAATGTATTATGAGGGAGGTTCTATTGCATGAGTAAGACAATTTCAGTGATAGTTCCAGTCTATAAGACAGAAAAGTATGTTGAGCAATGCATAAAAAGTATTGTAAGCCAAACATATGACGATCTTGAAATTTTGTTGGTTGATGATGGATCTCCTGATAAAGCAGGTGATATTTGCGACAAGTGGTGTAAAAAAGATAAACGTATTAAAGTAATACATAAAGTGAATGAAGGCGGTGGTGCAGCTCGCAATGCTGCATTAAGAATTGCACAAGGACAGTATATTGCCTTTGTGGATAGTGATGATTACATTGATATACATATGTTCGAAATATTGATAAAGCATATGTCTGATGACATTGATATTGTTGAATGTGATTATATTACTACTGGTGATAATGAAGGTAGATTCAGGATAGGGGAAAATACGCACCTTTATAGTTGTAAAGAGGCACTGGAAGAAAATATAAATGATCATTTCTTTAGACAGTTGATTTGGAATAAGTTGTATAAGCGTAAAATAACGGAGAATATCTTTTTCCCAGAACAAAAAGGTATTGATGATGAATTTTGGACATATAAAGTGATCGCTAATGCAAATAAGTTAATACGAATAGATTCTCAATTATATGCATATCGTCAGCAAGAAGATTCAGTAATGCATTCTATCAGTCTGGATAAAAGAATTAGAGCTTTAGAAGCTAAGAAAGAAAGACATAAACTGATTTGTGGCAGAATGCCTGATTTAGAAGGTGTCAGTATGAGGAGCCTTTGGTATTCAGCACTCTATATCGGTCAGCGCAGCTGTTTAGATGAAAATAAAACTGATCAGAAAGATATTATACAGAAGGTGCAATCTATATTGAACGAGTTTACTCCGAGATTAAAAGAGATGGGCAAGTTGTCATTGAAAGATAAGTTTTGGATGGTGATGGCGAGTCACTGTTTTGTTATGACTTGCAAACTACGTAATTTACTAAGAATTGGTTTGTAGGAAGGAGATATTTATGGATCTGATATCAGTTATTGTACCTGTATACAATGTTGAGCGCTATCTATACAAATGCATAGATAGCATACTTAATCAAACATATCTTAATTTACAAATAATTTTAGTAGATGATGGATCGACAGATTCTTCAGGAATGATATGTGACGAATATAAAATGAAGGATTCGCGTGTTCAGGTAATCCATAAGAACAATGGAGGATTATCGGATGCACGAAATTTTGGCATTGATGAAGCTAAGGGGAGTTATTACGCTTTTATAGATAGTGATGATTTTATTGAAAAAGATATGATTGAAAGCATGTATTGTTCAGTAAAAAAAGAATCTGTAGATATTGCGGTCTGTAATATGAAACGTATTTATGAAGATGGAGATACAGATACTTTCTACGAGCCATATAACAGTGAAACGACATTACTAGGAAAAGAAAGATATGTAACTCTTAATCAGCCATCTGTTTGCAATAAATTATTCTCTGCAATATTATTTGATAAAGTTAGGTTCCCTAAAGGAAGATATTATGAGGATACGTTTATATATCATATCTTGCTATACAGGGCAAACGGGGCAGTATTGACTGGTAAAGTAGGATACTGGTATCTCGATCGTAAAGGAAGTATTCTTGGGAGAAATCAATTTACTGTTCGCTATTTTGACTTTATTGAAGCGGTATATGACAGAATGTCATTCTTTATTGAAATGCAGGAAAAGGAACCGGCGGTAACTGCTTCATTAAGCTATTATGCTGCCTACTCCAATGCTGTGAAAAATATTGAACATACTGAAGATACTGAAAAAAAATTTGCTTTAGCTGAACAGTGGTATCGTATTGCATATGATTTCTTGATGAGATCAGATACAACAAATACTAAGCAAAAAGTGCGTTTGATATTGCTTAAGTATTTTCCAAAGTTGCATGCATTAATATATTAGGTGAAAGTATGAACATTCTACAGCGTATAGAATGGCGTCTGTATAAGGAATTGAAAAGAATTAAATTGAAAAATCGTGAAGTGACAATTATTGCTAACAATTGCAACGCAGGGATTATATACCACGACATGAAACTTCAGTTTATGACGCCGACAATTAATTTGAGCTTTGATATGAATGATTATGTTCGTTTTCTTGAAAAACTGCCGTGGTATATGGAACAGGAAATTGTTCAAATAGCAGATGATCGTTTTGCTTATCCGGTTGGATTATTGGGCAACGATGTTGAAGTTAGATTTAATCACTACAAAACATTTAGTGATGCTGTTAGTAAATGGAACGAACGGAAGCGCAGAATCAATTGGGATAATTTGTATATTATGGGAATTGATGGAGATAACTGTACATACGAAAGTATAGCAAAATTTAATCAGCTTCCTTACAAACATAAAGTTATATTAACGCATAAACCATATCCCGAATTTGAATCTGCTTTTTATCTTCCTGGCTTTGAAGATAAAGACGGAATTGGTGTAGCAATCGATTTCAAAAACCAGTTCTGGATTCGGAGATATCTAGACGAATTTGATTATATAGGATTCCTGAATGATAGAAGTTAAAGTAGAGGTTTTTATATGATTCCTAAAATTATCCACTACTGCTGGGTTGGAGGGGCAGAAAAACCACAGTCAGTATTATATTGTATAGAATCGTGGAAAAAGTATTGTCCGGATTACCAAATCATCGAATGGAATGAATCTAATTATGATTTTTCCAAAAATGAATATATGAAAGAGGCCTACGAAGCAAAGAAATGGGGATTTGTTCCAGATTATGCAAGATTGGATATTGTTTATGAGTATGGCGGTATCTACCTCGATACAGATGTTGAAATAAAAAAGTCTTTTGATTCTTTACTGGAAGAAAATGCTTTTATGGGATTTGAGAATACAGGTGATGGTGAGTTTTTTGTTAATTGCGGCCATGGTTTCGGAGCAGAACCGCATCACTTTATTATAAAAGCTGCCAGGGACATGTATGATACGATGCATTTCAGAAATGGAGACGGATCTTTAAATATGCTTGCTTCGCCTCATTATACAACTGAAGCATTAGTTAACTTTGGACTTGTGCAAAATAATACTGATCAGACTCTTCCACAAATGAAGATATTCGCATCAGATGTTTTATGCCCTAAAAATTTCCGGACAGGTGTTATTTCTGAAACGGAACGTACAGTTTCAATCCATCATTTCACAGCTTCCTGGCTTGATGAAAAGATTCGTAAAGAACTTGAATATCAGCAGGAAATCAATAGGAAATATGGAAAGAAGCTGGGACATTACGTAATGCTGATGGACAGTGTTAAGGAAAAGTATAACAATGAATCACTGTTTTCTGTATTGCCAAAAGTGGCAATTAAGAAGTGTAAAGGCAAACTTGTTGTATTACATGATGAATTACCATACCAAGTTGGATTAATAAAAGCAAAGTTTGTCAAAAATGGTAAGAATGATCCTGTAATCTTGGATACTGCAATGCAGAGTGATAATTGTGGCGATCAGATTATAATGGAAAATTGCATTAAGGCGCTAAATAAAATAGAAAATATCGATCATTGGAAGCATGTACCAACTCACAGAGAAGCAGATGAAACAGAAAAACAGGTTTTGAAAAATGCAAAGTTTAAAATCGTTTGTGGGACAAATCTGTTATCAGGTAATATGAAATACTATAAACTATGGAAAACAGGATCAGATATTTCAATTTATAAGAATACAGTGCTTATGGGGGTTGGGTTTGATTCTGAATCAACTGATTTTGATGAGTATACCCGGAAGATGCTGCATTTAATTCTTAATAAAGATTATCTTCATTGTGTAAGAGATACTTTTTCTGAGAAAAAACTCAAGAATATGGGAATTGAAAATGTGATCTATACAGGTTGCCCAACTATGTGGTCTTTAACTCCGGAAGTATGTGCTGCGATTCCGCATACTAAAGGAAAAAATGTAGTTTGTACATTGACAGATTACAATAGAGACTCTATTAGTGATTCTATAATTCTAAATATACTTCTTGCATTATATGAGAAGGTTTGGTTTTGGGTTCAAGGAAAAGATGATATGGAATATCTTAAAGAACTTGGGATGGAATCAAAGGTAAAAATAATTGATAATTCACTTGCGGCATATGATGAAATTTTGAAACTTGATGAACTCGATTATGTCGGGACAAGATTACATGCTGGAATTAGGGCAATCAGTACAGGTCATAGAACAATTATTATTTCGATAGATAATAGAGCAAAATGTATAGCTGAGGATACTGGGCTAACAATTCTTGGCAGAGATGTAGTAAAAAATGAATTAGAAAAAAAGATTACATCTGATTTTGAGACTTCAATAAAAATGCCGTGGAATGCTATTGATCAATGGAAAGGGCAATTTATTGGGCGCTGACTATGCAGGGGAAAGATAAAAAGAAAACTATATCTTATTTTTGGATACGCTTAATATATTGCGCAATAGCACTGTTTATGGTTGACGCATGGTTGAGAATAATGACAAGATGGCTTGGTTATTATAGTATCTACAAACTTGCTCCGTCTTTATTTACGGTGTGTTGGATTGTAATCATAATGTTTGTTACATGTTGTCTTTTTAAAAAAGCTGGAAAAATTTTGTGGACGATTGTATATTTTGCGACTGTTATATATTCTGTGGCTCAGTATGTTTACTATCTCATTTTCAATAAGTTTTTCTATGTAACTGAGATTGCTTATGCTGATGAAGGTGCTTCATATTTAGATTACATTTTATCACTAGTTGATTTAAAGATTCTTTTGAGCGTTACCTTTTTTTTCATGATTGGGGTTATCGGAGTAAAAATGTACCCACCATGCAATATGAAAGATAAGAAAACAATTAAATCGATGTTATTCTTGTTTGCTATTGCTGTAACAGGGCTTTGGCTAATTCCGAATCTTTATCAACTGGATACTTCAGAGACGTTATTTTGTTCGAGCTCATATGAATATGAACAATTTACAAATTCTGGCTTTGATTTGGAACTGACAGGTGTATTTCAATATGTTACAAGAGATGCATATAAGAGTATTAAGGATAAGCTTGTTGATAAAACTGAATTGATTGAACTGATAGATGCTTTTTTTGATGAAAAGAATGATCATAAGGAAAATGTAAAGACTGGAATACTGTCAGGCAAGAATATTATTATTGTCCAAATGGAAAGTATGGATGATTGGCTTGTTAATGAAGAAACTACTCCTACTATATGCAAATTGATGGATGAAGGGATAAATTTCACAAACATGTACACATGTATATATGGAAGTGGAAGTACTTTTGCAACAGAATTTGCTTTTAATACTGGTCTGTATCAAAGTTTGAAAGGTACAGCGGCATATTCTTTTAACAATAATCAATTTACGTTCAGCATTCCTAATTTATTCTCAGAGTTGGATTACAGTGTCAATTCATTTCATATGAATGTGGGAACCTATTATAACCGAGAGTTAATGCATCAGGCTTGGGGTTATGAAAATTATTATGCTGGAGTTGATTATTGTGATACTTTACTCGAAGCTGAAGATGATTCAACTTTGATTTCTAACGAATCATATTGGGATGAGATGACAAAGCAAGAACCTTTTCTTGATTTTTTCATCACTTATAGTGCTCATGTACCATATAATGAGTCAGATGAATTGGTTCAATATGCATTTACTAAGCATTCAGAATATAAAACATACAGTGAAGATACTGAACTGAATTCAGCATGTGCAAAAGCGAGACTTACAGATGATATGTTTTCGAATTTGCTGCTGCAACTAGAAGAAAATGAATTACTTGTAAATACTGTTATAATCGCTTATACAGATCATTATTGTTATGGTCTGTCGAACAAAGAATTGATTGATGAATTATCTCAGGAAAACGGATCAAGTATCCTGGAAAGAACACCAGCATTCATATGGTATGACGGCTGTGAATCACAAACTGTAGAAAAGGTATGTCAGACAATTGACTGGCTTCCGACAATTGCTAATATGATAGGAAAAGATATTACAGGTGAGGTGTTGGGAAACGATATTTTCGATGATGAGTATAGAGGATATGCTATATTCCCAAACGGAACATGGTTGTCAAATGAAGCATACATTGTTAATGGTATTGTTAGATGGAATGATGGTTTAGATGAAGAAACAATAGATGGAATGAATAGTATGGTTGCCAAATTCTATGAAGTGAATGAAGCTATTCTGGCTTCGGACTATTACCGATCGAAATGAATGGAGACGATATGAGTGAAAAATCTAGAACAGAGTATTCTGTGATCAATATCATGACCGGAATTGTCGGATATGTAATAAATACGATTCTTGGATTTATTTGCCGCATTGTATTTGTTAAATGCTTATCTGCTGATTATTTAGGTGCAAATGGTTTGTTTACTAATTTGCTGACGATGCTTTCATTGGCGGAACTTGGAATTGGCAGTGCGATTGTTTATGCATTATATAAGCCGTTGGCTGAACATGATGAGAAAAAGATTGCTTCGCTTGTTCGTTTTTATGGGAAAGCATATCGGATCATTGGCATAGTTGTTGCAGTAGTCGGTTTGTGCATGATGCCATTTTTAAATGTGATTATCAGAGAGCAACCGGATATAGTGGAAAGTATTTATCTTCTGTATTTGATTAATCTGTTTAATACTGCTAGTACGTATTTTTTCAGTTATAAGAGTTCGTTGATTATTGCAGCACAACAAAACTATTTAGTTACAGCGGTGAATTATACGGTGACAATTCTGCAGAGTATCATTCAAATGATATTCTTACTCAAGACACACAATTATCTGATTTATTTACTGATTCAAACTGTTGGAACTTTTAGTTACAATGTCGTAATTTCATGGTTGGCTGATAAGAAATTCCCTTATATCAAAAATAATTCAGAACCACTTTTGCCTGAAGAAAGAGCATCATTATTTGCAAATATCAGGGATCTAACCATCTATAAGATTTCAGGTTTACTGGTTAATAGTACAGACAATATACTAATTACTTTCTTTAAAGGGTTAGCCACAACTGGAGTTGCATCGAACTATACCCTTCTAACAACAACTCTCAATTCATTGCTGTCTCAGGTTTTTAATGGCTTGACAGCAAGTGTTGGAAATCATAATGCGTTAGAGGATGAAGAAAGCAGGTTTCAAATGTTCTCTTTTTTGAATTTAATGAATTTTTGGATTTATGGCTGGGCATCATTGGGAATCATCTTCTGTTCTTCGTCGATTGTGGAACTGTGTTTTGGCAAAGAATACATATTGAATATTACTATTCCGATGGTTCTTGCACTAAATTTTTATACAGTGGGAATGCAAAATGCTGTATGGACATATAAGCAAACTTTAGGGTTATTTAGATACGGTCGTTTTCTTCAGATTGTGACAGCGGGTTTGAATATTTTCTTTTCTGTAGTTTTTGGATATAAATTTGGCTTGTTTGGAATTCTTTTTGCAACATTCCTAGCACGAATGTTTACTAATCTTTGGTATGATCCATATGCTGTATTTACATATGGTTTCAACAGATCGCCATTTATATATCTCAAAAAGTATATTAATTATCTTATTGTATTTGCAATAGCTGCTGCTCTTTGTACCGTGGCATTCGTTTATCAACCTGAATCTATCCTGCTTGAAGTTTTATACAGGGTCATTGTATGTAGCTTGATAACAAATATGATTTTTTACCTTGCTTTTAGAAAGACTTCAGAATTTGATAAATTTAAGCATATACTCAAAAGGGTTTATAAGCTTATAATGCAACGCTTGAAACAAGTTATGTGATTTAAATACGCTAGCCAATGTTTTTGCGAGAAATATCTCCTCAGCATTGCCTGAATGATTCGTTTAATCAGTACATATCATTTAAAGAGGAATGGATTTAAATTTATTCCTCTTTTTTTATCTAAAAAAGTATCGAACACTGATGGTTAGGCTTTCCATATACTGGCAGCACTTACTCCTCATTACATATTATAAAAGGGAGCCTTAACCTGCTTTTGAAGAAGTATATAGTTCAGCAAGAAATTTCATTGCGAAAATAATTTCCTGATAAAACTGGAAATTGTGAAATAAAAAAAAGCAAGACAGTCATCTGACAATGAGACCGGATTACTGCTTTTTGCTGTCAGAAAACAATGCTTTTTCTGCAATACCATGCTATACAAATAATGTTAAAGAACTGATCGCATGTAACTGGTTTGCACAGGATTAGTCCTGTGCATCGGAAAGAATATTATGCATGGCATGAAGCCGTGATTTTACTGCGCCGTATAACGTAAGCCGCATATAAGCGGACAAAGAGCAGAGAACAGTTGCCGTTTTCTGCTCTTTTTTGCGTTCAGAGGAACGGGAAAGGAGAAAGGCAATGAAAAGCATGGAGGAATTTGTAAAACAGACAGAGGAGACAATGAAAGTGCTGATATGTCATAAACAGCCGCAGGTGCATGAAAGGAGATTTCAGATGTAAGACTGTGAATGAAGCGATATAATTACGAGAGAATCAGCGGATTTATTCCGATCCGATGAGAAAGGAGAAATGAAATGCTGACTATTTATTTTGGAGAAATGAAAGAGGCTGTTTATAATACATCAGTCTATTTCGATAATACATATCATGATGAGTGGATTACAGATCCTCTATCAAAAAGAATGATCAAGTCAATTGATAAGGCAGAAGTTCTCAGCCCGCAGGCTGTAGAAAGCAGGGCACTTGGAGTAATTCCGGTTAAGCAGCTTTCAGGCGGGGTCAAAACCCTGCTGCTTATCCAGCATGATAAAAAGAAGATTTTCAATGCTTCAACCTGCGGAGATAACTGTGCAAAGTGGATTCTTAAACTGGCAGCAAAATCGGAAGATGATATCGTTATCAATCTGTATCATCTGATGGATTTCGGAGATAAAGATTTTGAAATCAGGATAGGAAATACCGGAAAAGTTGTGCATAACATGAAAGAGTATGTGATCGAAGCGAGTCCGCTGATATGAGGTGATAAAATGTTAGGAAAACATAAGATAATCGTCCAGAACAGCAGACTTCAGTATAAATTTACTCTGAACCGCAATATCACGATTCTGCAGGGCGATTCAGCCACCGGAAAAAGCACGCTGATTGATATGGTTGAACAGCATCAGATGTACGGACAGGACAGCGGAATCAGTATATCGTGTGATAAACCGTGTACAGTTCTTTCAGGAGTCCGCTGGGAAGAAAATCTTGCTCAGATTGCAGACAGTATTGTATTTATTGATGAGGGAAACAGCTTCATCAGAAGCGAGGATTTTGCAAGAGCAGTTCAGAAAAGCGATAACTACTATGTAATAGCTTCACGTCAGCCATTGTATAATCTTCCTTACAGTATTAATGAAATCTACGGTATACGTAATACGACCAGAAAAAAGTATGAAGGTGTAAAACGCCTGTACAGTGAATTCTATCCTTTGTCTGATCATCAGAGTGATGTGATAGATCAACCGGAGCTGGTCATCGTAGAGGATTCGAATTCAGGCTATCAGTTCTTCGAAAAACTTTTTTCAGATTACGGAATCCCCTGCATTTCCGCAGGCGGAAAAGCCCGTATTCATAATGCAGTTCTTTCGGAAGAAAAGGAAAATATTCTTGTGATCGCTGATGGTGCTGCATTCGGCCCTGAGGTGGATAGAGTCCTGAAGCTCCGCAAGGTAAAAAATATAATGCTTTATCTGCCGGAATCGTTCGAGTGGATGATTCTGAAGGCAGACCTGCTAGATGATAAGAAGATCAGGGAGATTCTCTCTGATCCTGCGAAATTTATTGACAGCGCATTATACGTAAGCTGGGAACGTTTTTTCACAGATCTTCTGACTTCGGGCTCAAAAGGAACATATCTGCAGTACAGCAAGAAACAGCTCAATCCTGTCTATCTGCAGAAAAGAGAATCTGAAGCAATCATAAGGATCGTGCCCGAGATTATTGCAAAATAACACAAAGCAAAGCAGTCATCTGACAATGAGATATGATGACTGCTTTTTATTGTCAGTAAGCAATGACTTTCTTGAGATACCATGCTATACAAATAATGTTAAAGAACTGATCGCATGTAACTGGTTTGCACAAGATTAGTCCTGTGCATCGGAAAGAATATTATGCATGGCATGATGCCGTTAAAACAGACAGAAAAGACACTGAGGCAGATAGCATCGCTAAGGCAGGCAGGAGAAATTCCGGTCTGCCTTTTGATCAGCGAAAACGAACACGAAAGACAGTTTGTCGCAAACCGGGTATAGTTTCCGGACTGGAGGATACTGATCGGAAACTGAGTGATATAGACAAGTCATCATAGCGGAAACTCGCTGCGATGAAGACCAGCACACGAAAAACACACAGTTGTTCATTACTCTTTCACACATGTCACATGTTCTGTTCACTGATCCTGTGTATTCTTATAACCGTCAGACGGAGCAGAGTGATGAACTGTTCAGTCTGTGGACATAATCATAATTTCCTTTCCCCTTTTAGTTTAAAAGCAGAACCCGGACCGGAGTGATGAACCGGCCCGGGTTTTCTGTATTTCTGCAAGTCTTCAAATACTGCATCAAACCATGGGTGTGTACACGAAAGCGTGCAGTGCACCGGTGATTGGAAATTGCAATTTTTAATATATATATATATATATATAATTTTTTCTAGGATCAGGGCTTTTTGGAAAAATCTCTGTACCGGAAGGTTAAGGAAGAGGTAAAAGGAAAATGTTATTTAGTTCAGCAAAGAAGAAGTGCGGGAAATCTGTACTCAGAGTGCTGCGTGTATTTGTATTAGCTGCAGTGCTTTTCGTTTCAATGTTCCATAATTCATACAGTGTGCACGCAATCGCTCATCCGGAAGTGAAAACACTGGCAGATCTTGTGATTCTCAAGAACTGGCAGGATCAGGAGGGAAATGAGGCAGAAGCACCTGTTGAGTCTGTTACTGTTATGCTTACTGAAAACGATTTGATCGGGGAACTGGAAGTAACGCTGAACAGTGGAAACAACTGGAAACTGGACTTGTATGCAGAAGAACTTTCGGCAGAAGGATACGAAGGTTCATTTGAAGAGTATATGGTTTCTACTTTTAATGATTATATTGATATGTGCCTTGACGAGTATGGAGATACTGTTGAAGAAGCACAGCGTTACACACAGAGCTTTACTGCTGACGAGTATAAAACACAACTGCAAGAAGCGACTGCGTCAATGACCGTACTGGAAGACAGTAAGGAAGAAGGCATCGTCACATATACATGCACTGCGGAAGACGGCAGTGAATACGAACAGGAATATGAATATACATATGAGATCAGATATGAATTCACTGAATATGAATACAGAGGTGTACACTATTTCATTCCTTGCGTAGTAATTGAACTTGACAATACACTGATCCCTCATGAAGCTGATGTTCCGGTAATTGACAAGACATGGACAGGTACGGAAGCTGAAGAAACATCCGTCATCTGCGATGATGAAACAATTGTGCTGAACCAGGATAACGGCTTTGTTCATTACGGACTTGCTGAGAATGATTATACATCCGCTGAAGAGTATATTCTGAATGCAGAAACAGTGGAAACTGAAGCTCTCTGTGATGTCACAGTTAAAGAAGCGGGAGAAGAAGACGGAGTCGTTGAAATCAATGGTATTAAATATAATGTAACTTATTCTGCTGATACAGAAACAGTGAATGAAACAGTGAATGGTATTCCTTATACTGTCACTTATTATTACTATCATGTAAATAATGAGGAAATCGTTCAGCCTGTACCGGAAGAAACAGCGGAACCGGAAACTACGCCTGAACCTGAGACACCTTCCGAGACTGAAACACCTGGTACAGGAGTCAATACAGCAGACACATTCAGCGGCGGTATCTTCGGCGGAATGATGCTTGCAGGAGCAGGACTTGCTGCAGCAACGTGGTTTGCACTGAAAAAGAATGACTAAGAATCATCGTTTGAAGATTCAGGAGTAACAATATAGATACGAGGCACCGGAGTTTTGAAAACTGCCGGTGTCTTTTCTTCTGCCTCATTGATCATCTGGAAAAGTAAATTATAATAATATTATAGTTATACTTAGCTAACTAACGGGAGGCGCGGTAATGGTGGATCCTCGCAAGTATGCAGAAAAAGCAATCAGGAAGCAGGAGATGCCGAAAGCACTGCTGAGTGCTTATCTTAACAGCGGCATGGCTTCAAGAGTGGATGGGGTTTTTAAAAGAACAGAAGAACTTTTCAGAGAGAATGCAGACGTTCCGAAGGCTGTTATGATGCACTATGAACAGATCCTTCCCTGCATTGCTTTCTATGAAGATCTGCTCAAGTTAACAGGAAATCGTGAAGAAGCACTGGCCTTTTATGATGCACATGTTCTTGATGAAATCAGAAAGTCCGGTGAGACGATTCAGAAGGTTATGAAGATTCCGGGATTATACAAGATCATGCCCGGACTGTTTCGGGCGGCAGTGAAGAAGATGTTTGGTGAAGCAGCCGGTTTTCAGATGAAGGAACTTGGCATCAAAGATGCATTTGCGATTGATATGACAGCGTGTCCTTATGTTAAGACCTGTATTCGTTACGGTCATCCGGAGATTGCGCATTACTTCTGTGATTCTGATGATATTACTTACGGACATATGCATCCGTGTCTTGTGTGGGAGCGTACAAAGACCATCGGACGCGGGGATGAGATCTGCGACTTCCGTCTGTACAGAAGAGAAGGAAGTAAATGAAATACAATGATCTGGCAATGCTCTTCTGCTGAATCAGACAGAGATCACAAAGGAATCAAACAGTTATGCTATGATGAACCCGGAGGTGCCCTATGAACATCTGGACTAAGAAGCGCATCATGACGGCATTTACGGAACTGGTTGAAGAGGAAGGTTACGATCATCTGACGGTTGAGGCAATTGCGAAACGTGCGGATGTATCCAAAGCAACGTTCTACAGGTACTTTAAAACGAAGACAGATCTTCTGGATGCACATTACAGAGATTTGTATGACGCTGCTTTTGAGGATAAAAACTGCAGGAACCTGCAGGATCTGTTTACTCTTCTGTTAAAGCAGATCAGAGAGAATCCGGGTGAACTGTCCATGTTTGATACGGTGGGATATGATTCCTACAGAGAGTTTATCTACAAGTATACGTATACCAGAGGCAAAGCAGTGATAGAGAAAGCCTGGGGCAGAAAGCTGAACAGGACGGAGGAACTGCATGTAGCTTTGTTCTGCGGCGGCGGTGCGAGAATCATGGAAGAGTGGGCATGCGGCAAATATCGTGACCTTACGGCTGAAGAAGCGGGAAAAGAAATTGCTTCTATGGTTGGCAGGGAGTATTTCGTAAAACTGAATTCTTAAGTTTGAAAACGAGACGTAATTACAGTTATGTCTCGTTTTGTTACTTTTTAAAGCTGTCGTCTTATTCTGCAGAAAAAGCATAAGTTATGTTGAAGGCAGATAGGAGGATTTGTTTATGAAAGACAAATATCGTGTGATTATCTGGGGCTTCGGTCAGGTTGGAAGATCAGCTCTTCAGATCATTCAGGCAAGAAAGAGCCTGGAATTAGCTGGTGTATATGATATTAATCCTGAGAAAGCAGGAAAGGATGCCGGAGAGATCTTCGGACTGCCTGCGACAGGAATCAAAGTTTCTTCAAATGAGGAGGAAGTGCTGAATATTGATGCAGATATTGTTCTGTACTATCCTTCCACAAAGTGGGATGCAGGCAAGCTTCCTTCCCCTGCATCCGTAGGAGGCAATGTGGATGACATTGTGAAGTTCCTGGAACATGGCAAGAACTGCAGTTCCACACTTCCTGTTTACTTCTCGGAAGTAAATGTTCCTGAATACTTTAAGCGTATTGATGAAGCAGGAAAGAAGAACGGTACAACCTATGTACAGCAGGGAATCTTCCCCGGTCTCTTTACACCTTACTTCTCTACGATTACAACAATGTTCTCAAGAAAGATTGATACAGCGATTGTATACGGCGGTGAGGATGATGCTGTAAACTCTGCACCATGGATTGCGGTATTCGGCTATGGCAAAGATCCGAAGGAGATTTCCCCCGAACGTCTTGCGGTTGTAAAGAATATCATGTTTACCTACTACGGTCCTACAGTGATTGAAATGGCTGAACGTGCAGGGCTTGATTATGATGAGTACAGCTGTGAAGAGGAGACTATTCTCTCTGATGAAGAAGTAACAACGCCTTATGCACATGTTACTCCCGGTACAGTCGGCGCTCATAAGTTCATCATGTGTACAAAGAAGAACGGCAAAGAAGTCACCGGCTTCCATTTCATTCATAAAGCAAGCAAGGATATTCTTCCTGAACTTCCTCTGGACAAGTACATTGAAATCAAGGGAGAACCTGATCTTGCCATCAGACTTGAAAATATCATTCCTGAAGAAGATCCGTTCCTGACTTCCGCTGCTCCTTCCGTCAACCTGATTCCTTCCATCGTAGACGCAGAAGGCGGATACAAGAATGCACTGGATATTCCGATGGGTTATCTGCCTCGTTAACAGGTGAAAAATATGATTGAACTGAAGAAAGAATATAAAGTGATCATCTGGGGCCTTGGCTCCGTCGGCAGAAGTGCCCTGCAGATTATCAATGCAAAGAAATCATTGAAGCTTGTTGCAGTGTATGACATTGATCCGAAGAAGGTCGGCAGAGATGCCGGTGAAGTGTGCGGTTTTGAACCTGCAGGCATCACAGTAACAAATGACCGTGAAGAAGTACTGAATACAGAAGCAGATATCTGCCTTTATTATGCATCTTCTGTATGGGATGCAGGAAAACTTCCTGATCTTGAGACCTGTACAGCAAATGCGGATGACATCACTGCTTTGCTGGAACACGGCAAGAATGTTACGACAACTGTAAATATCTACTTTGCTGAAAAGAACCAGCCGGATTACTTCAGAAGAATTGATGAAGCAGCGAAAGCACATGGTGTTACCTATACACAGCAGGGTATCTTCCCCGGTTTCTTTACACCGTACCTTCCCACAGTCTTCGGATGCCTCACACGCAGGATTGATCAGGTGATTGTATACGGCGGCCAGGATGACTCTGCTAATACAGCACCGTGGGTGAACTTCCTGTGCTACGGAAAGACCGTTGAGGATATTCCTGCACCGCAGTTTGCATTCCTGAAGTCCTTGTTCTTTACATACTATGGTCCTACGGTGATTGAAATCACGGAACGTCTTGGTCTTGCGTATGATGAGTACAGATGTGATGTCACACAGATCATGGCTGATGCGGAAGTCACAACACCGAATGCGCATATCACACCCGGTACCATCGGCACTCATTACTTTGTTATGGCAACATACAAAGACGGAAAGGAAGTGGTCGGCTTCCACTTCAACCACAAAGGATCAAATGAGATTCTGAAAGAGTACAAAGTGGACAAGGCAATCGAGATCTTCGGTGAACCTCATGTACGTGCAGAGATTGACGGTATCATTGATCACAGTGATCCGTTCCTGACCAGTGCTGCACCGAATGTTAATCTGATTCCTGCTGTAGTCGCTGCAGAACCGGGATACCATGATGCTTTGGATATTCCTCTGAGCAGACTTCCGGAATAATAAAGATCAGAGAAGAAGACGGGAAACTGTCTTCTTTTTATGATGTTCCATTCCAGCAGAAATTGTTTGTGAAACAATCACCACCAGGAGGATTATGCTTTCTGCAGTACAGAAGTTTGCTGTGATGAGGAGAACGTATGAAACGAGTGAAGATTACTGTAGTTAAGTGTGCATGGCATCAGGATCTGGCTGATGCATATGCAAAGCCGGGATTAAAACCGTGCACTTATAATCGGGAAGGCATGGTGTTCTATTCCAACGGCTGGCAGAAACCTGATGGTTTGTGCGATAATGCGTGGAAATCCATGATGGAGTATGTATTTACGCTCGCTCATGGCGGAGGAAATTTCTACAATGGAGAACTGAAAAATTCCAAAGCATTTATTGCTTCCTGCAATGACGGTTTCCGCCCTGTGAGTTATCTTATTGAAGCTTCAGATGAAGAAGCTGATGTATTTGAATAACAGAATCCCCCCTTGCTGCTGTGCTGATGCCCGCTTCACAGCAGCTTTTTTTCTGCATATTGCTGTTCAGAAGGTTTCCGTTTCAGCGGAACACGGCTGAAAATATAAAGGCTTGTCAAACAGTACGATATAGGTGCAGTAAGAAATGCTTATTAAAAAAGGAGGTAAGTATGAAAGAAGCATTATTGGTATTGTTTGTTTACTGGGCAATATGCGAACTGTCAATTTATCTGAACAGCCAGTATGTTGCCGAACCTATCATTTATGCGACAGCAATCGGTCTTGTTATGGGAGATCTGAAAACAGGACTGATAATGGGCGCAGCTCTTGAGGCAATTTTCCTCGGCGTTATGGACGTAGGCGGTGCAAAGCCTGCAGAACCCGCAATCGGAACCGTTGTTGCCACGTATTTTGTAATCAAATCCGGATGTGATATCGAGACAGGTCTGGCACTTGCCTACCCGATCGGAACTCTCGGAATTACAGCATTCAATCTCTTTACAGGTGTCAAGCTTGCATTGATTCCCTGGTGGGAAAAGGTAGCTCTTCATGATATGGATATGAAGAAGTATGACAGATGGATGAATGCATGGGGTCTCTTCATTCACTTCGCTCCGAAGTACATCATTACATTCCTTGCTCTCTGGCTCGGAACAGAAGGGCTTACAGTTGCACTTGGTGCAATCCCTGCATGGGTGCTGACAGGTCTGACCGCTTCCGGCAAGGCTCTTACAGCAGTAGGTATGGGTGTTACACTGAGCCTTCTGTGGAATAAAGAAACAGGAATGTTCTTCTTTATCGGATTTGTAATGTGCAAGGTTCTCGGTATGTCCGTGACTGCCTGTGCAATGATCGGTATCTCTCTGGCAGTCGTATACTTCTTCATTGATCAGAGAATTCTCGCAAATAAGAATGCAATTGAAAATGGTGCTGTGGCTGCTCCTGCAGACAGCGATGATGTTGGAGGTGACTTCTTTTGACAGTAATAAGAAAGTTCTTCCCTGAAATGACAGAGGAAGATGATAAGAAATGCTGGAAGCTTTTCAGAAGACTGAATCTTCTGAATATGAGCTGGGAAAATATGAATGGCCAGGCAAGAGGTACATTGTATGCAATTCATCCGTTCCTGGATGAACTGTACAAAGATGACCCTGAAGAACTTCAGAAATCTTATGCAAGAAACATGAAGTACTTCAACACAAGCAACAACCTGTCAGGATTCATCATGGGTCTTGTACTTGCAATGGAAGAAAAGAGAGCTCGTGCAAAAGATGTTACAAGCGAAGCAATCTCTGCAGTACGTGTTTCTCTTTGCGGACCTCTGGCTGGTATCGGAGATACACTTTGTCAGGGTACACTGAAGATCCTTGTTGCAAGTATTGCAATGAGTCTTGCTGAAAGCGGAAATATTCTGGGACCTGTTCTGTTCATTGCACTGTATGGTGGAATTCTTGCGGCAATCTGGATCGGCGGTACATATCTTGGATATAACACAGGTACAAAATTTCTGGATCGTCTCTTCGAAGGCGGTATGCTTGGCTCGATTACAAAAGCTGCAGGTGTCTTAGGTCTTTGCATGATCGGCGCAATGACTGCGAATAATGTTACATTTGCTTTGAATGCAACAGTTGGTGGTCAGGATCTGATGGAACTGCTGAACAGTATTATCCCCGGATTTATGCCAATTGTCCTGACATTCGGAGTCTACGGTCTGATTAAAAAGAAAGTCAATCTGATGTGGATTGTCTATGGTATTATGGCCGGCTGTATCGTTCTCGCAGCACTGGGACTTGTTTAATCAAGAAAGGAAATGGCTGCACAGAGAAAGCATGTACTGTGCAGCCTTATTTAATGATATGAATAAATTCTTGTTAATTACACATGGACATATGGCCTCCGGAATGAAATCTTCTATGGACATTCTTCTTGGAAATACAGAATCACTTACCGTATTTGATGCATATCTCAACGAAGAAAAGGTATCCGACCATGTGGAAGCATTCTATGCATCGTGTGAAGAGGAAGACCTGAAGGTACTTCTTTCAGATGTATACGGCGGAAGTGTTTGCCAGGAAATGACAAAATACGCAGACCGCAGGAATACAGTTGTTGTTACAGGTATCAATCTTGGGTTCCTGATGTGCCTGCTGCTGGCAGGTGATCTTGATACAGCAAATATTGATGGATATATCGCTGAAGCAAAAGAAGGAATGAAACGGATTGAACTCGAAAATCTTGCGGAAGCAGATGAGGATTTCTTTTAAAGAAAAAGGAGAAAGAACATGATTGAACTGATCAGATTAGATGAAAGACTGATTCACGGCCAGGTGGCAGCGAAGTGGATGAAAGTACTGGATACAGACAGAATTATTGTCGCAGATGACTATTCTGCATCCGACAGTATTTCACGCAAAACACTGATGATGGCTGCAGAAGGTACAGGCAAAAAAACAGTCATTAAGAGTATCAAGGATACACTGACAATTCTTAACGATCCACGCTGTGTAAATCTGAAAGTTTTTGTTATTACAGCAAACGTAGAGGATGTAAAGAAGATTATCGACGGAGTTGACCATGCGACTGTAAAAGGAATCAACATCGGCAATTACGGTATCATCAAAGAATCTTTATCTCCCAGAAAACAGTATTATGACCGTATGTATCTGAATGAAACAGAATATGCAGTCATGAAGGAAATTTCAGAATCCGGAATTGAATGTTATTACCAGAAGACACCTGAAACAAACAAAGTGTTCGTAAAGGATGTTCTGTAATTGAGGTCAGGATATGCAGAAAAAGGATTACTGTTCCATTAAGGAAAGATATGAATCCTTTATCGCACTCTGGAAGTCTCATGAATTTGAGACACTTCCGAAACTTATGGACAAAGAAGTTCTCTTCTGGTCCAGTACGGTAAAGGCATATGCTACGGGTGCACAGCATGGTTTGTTTGGCGTAAGACGCTTTATTGAAAGCATACCGGCAACAGATGTTCTGCACTACCGTATTTGCAACTTCATCTGCCATGGAGATGACAATACTGCAATTTCAACAGCAAGTGTTGTATTTAAAGCAGTGGACATTGCGGAAGACGGAAGCGGGAAAGTATTTGAATTCTCAGTCAATCATGCTGTTCACTGGCAGCTGGATCATGATGCATGGATGATGACGGAAATCCGGCAGGATGTTATCCGTCACAGAGATGAAACAGGTAAAAGCGATGAAGCATGGCACTTTGAAGATCCGAAGGGTGTATGGCATGACGGGATTCATCTTCCATTGATCAACGGAGAACTGGATTCTCCATGGAGAAATTATCCTGAAGATGAGAATACATTCTTTACAGATGAAGAAAAGATACAGGAATGTTTTGCAAGGTATATGTTCGGCGTGGATACGATTTCGTATGTCCACAGTGTTGACTGCGTCAGTGATGATGCAATCTTCGTTGCAAGTCCCTGGGGTGTTTTGAATAAAAGAGAACGTCTTCTGACAAGCAAGTTCCATCGCCAGAAAGATCGCAACGGTGTTCATCCGTTCCTTGTCGAAAGTATTGATATCAACGGTGATCTTGCTGAATGCAGATTCTTCAGAATGTCAGGCCACAACCAGAGAGACGGCGAATATATTTACAATGCATCCAATAAGGACATGGAATACGCATGTGCAAGATGGGCACTTGTATTCCGTAATGAAAACGGCACATGGAGAATCTTCAGATTTAATTATTATCTTGGTATCGTGGAGGTAGGCAATTATGAATACTGATGTAAAGGCAAGAGAATCTTATGAACAGATCAGAAATGCCTTCGGTATTTTTGTGGATACCTGGAAGACAAAGAATACATCTGCACTGGATGCGGTTGCAGATAAAGAAATCATCAACTATATGTCTGTAGTGAAAGCATATAACTGCGGTTCTCAGCACAGTCTGTACGGCGTCAAGGCTTTTGTTGAAGAAATTCCTGAAACAGATTTCTTCAATTACCGTATCTGCAACTTTACATGCCGTATTCACGGAAATCACGCAAGTACATTTGCCTACGTTGTATGTGAAACCGGAAGAAAGATTGATAATGTTATAAAGTCCTTTGAGTTTACTGCAATGCTTGCATGTCAGTGGAAACAGAAAGAATCCGGATGGATGATTACGGAAAACAGAATGGATGTTCATGATGGCGGAGGCGATCTTGAGGATTTCAGGGAGAAATGGTATTTTGATGAACCTCGTGCCAGATGGTATCAGGGTGTTCATCATCCCTGCATCTTCGGTGAACTGGACTCACCGTGGAATCTGGTGAAGGATAACGAACTGCAATTAAGTGAAGAAGAACAGATTCTTGATACTTATGCAAAGTATGCTTTCGGGGTGGACTTTCTGGCATTTGATCACATTGATGATGTATTTTCAGAGGATGTGCTGTTTGTTACACCTCCCTGGGGATGCCTTGATAAGAGAAACAGACTTGATGCAACAAAATTCCACAGAAAGAAAGACAGATACTGGGTCCATCCTGCAGTGCCTTCCAGAATTGTTTTCGATGGTGATCTTGCTTATGTAGATCTGTTCCGTATGTCCGGACACAGACAAAGAACGCACGGTTATGTATATACTGATGAAAATACGGATATCGAACATTGCTGCGCGAGATTCAATATGGTATTCCGCAAAGAAAACGGAATATGGAAGATCTACAGATGGAACGGATATCTTGGAATTATCGAAGTCGGAAGATATCAGGACGATCCGTATGGAAGCGGCTTTATCGATATAGAGTAATGCAAAAATTCAGACGTCAGCTGGAGATGTGATTATGTTGTACAATAGGGATATGGATAAGAAGGAAATCGAACTTCTCAGAGTGCTGAAAGAAAACGATGATCGATACTTATCGATCCCTTTTCTTTGTGAAAAACTTGAAATCAGTGATCGCACTCTTCGAAACACAGCACGTTCTCTTCAGAACAGCAGTGATGTTCAGGGGGCAGTTGTTGATTTTAAAAGAAATAACGGTTACAGGCTGGTCATTACAGATGATGAGCGTTTTTCAGCATCTGTGAACAGTTTCCTGAAAAGTGATCTGGAAAAGAAAAAGTCTCTTCCTGAAACACAGGAAGACAGAATCCGCTATTATCTGGAAAAACTGCTGCAGTCGAGATCGTATGTCAACATCAATGAAATTCTTGAAAGTATATTTATTTCCAGAAGCACATTCTATACAGATGAAAAACGCATGATGAAGATTCTTGAAGATTACCATCTTTTAATCCGTCATGACGGCGGAAACAGGATCCGGATTGAGGGCGGCGAAAGAAACATACGCACCTGTTACAACCGCATCTGCATCATGTCCAGAAATCTTGAAACATCTGCCGGTATACGCCGGATTGTAGAAAGTGTATTAAAAGAAGCACATTTTGAAATGGTTGACTATGGTCTTGAAAATCTGCTGGATCATCTTGATATTGCTCTTCTGAGAATTACAGCAGGATCCAGTATGGACAGCGGTGTACCAATGCTGGATCATGAACGTAAAGAAGTGAAAATCGCCTGCAGAATCGCTGAACGAATTGCCGCCGCATTTCAGGTTGAAATGCCGGAAAGTGAAGTCATGTATATAGCAATTCACCTGATTGCCGGGAAAAAGCAGGGAGACCAGGAAATGCCTGTACAGGAAGAAACAGTGGAAACTGTTATGGATATGCTCGGATATCTGGAACAGACCTTTGATGCGGGCTTTCGTTATGACAGCGATACATTGCGCTTCCTGATTGCCCATGTTGAAATTATGCTGGAACGTCTGAAATACAATGTGACAATAGAAAATCCGATTCTGGACGAGATCAAAAACCAGTATCCTAATGCGTATGATATGGCTGTCATGGCAGGAAGATATCTCGGCAGAAAGCTGAATCTTACAATCAGTGACAGTGAATGCAGTCATCTTGCATTGTATATCCAGCTGCTTGCGGATACCGAAAAGAAGAGTGAGAAAAAGAGAATTCTTGTTGTATGTGCAGGAGGCTACGGTACTTCCAGAATCCTGATGAAGAGAATTGAGAGCAGATTCAAGGATATGATCGCCAGAATCAGCACCTCTTCCGCTTTTGATCTGGATGAAAAACTGAAAGAACACTATGATCTGATTATTTCAACAGTACCTTTGAACAGAAAAGATATTCCTGTCATAGTTGTACATACAATTTTATCTCATGAAGAGATTGATGCGATTGAAAAGAACCTGGTACAGAATTCGGATGAATCTGAATATGTACGCACTGCATTTGAAAAAACAATTGTAATCAGCAGCCTTTATGTAAAGAACAGGGAGGAAGCTGTTCACAGAATGATTGAAAAGGCAGCTTCTGTTTATCAGGTACCCGAAGAATTTGAAAGCCTTGTACTGCAGAGAGAATCTTTCTCTTCTACTGCAATTGGTGATCTGATTGCAATTCCTCATCCTGTTAAAATGTGCTGCTCAGAAACATTTGCGGTTGTAGCAGTGCTGAGAAAACCTGTACTTTGGGGGAAAAAAGAAGTGAAGTATGTCATTATGTCGTTCCTTGAGGAAAAAAACAGTGAATGCACTGCAGCATTTACACAGGTTCTCACTGAATTCATGATGAACAAAGATAATATGAGAAAACTTGATGCAAATCCGTCTTACGACTGTTTTATGAAACTGATCCGTCCTTTATACAGTGCGCAGACGGAAGAGGAAGATGATATATTCTGGTGATTTATGAATATTCTGATCGTATGTGCGAACGGGCTGTCCAGCTCGATATTCGCAAACAAAATCAGAGAATACGTACAGAACAACAGCATTGAGAATGTCAAAGTAGGTTCATGCAGTATTGAACGCATAGAAAAGTACTATGGCAGAGCAGATGTTATTTTCATTGCGCCTCATGCACAATATCTGAAAGATACAATCTCTGATCATGGTGCGAAAGTATTCGTAATTGATGCGCAGGAATATCTGCGGGAAGAAAGAATATCGGAACTTTTTGATGCGATCAGCGGCAGAAAAAGTGAATCGAAAAAGAAAAAAACTGTGACTGCACTTTCCGAAATCTCCGGAAACAGATATCTTTCTTCGATCAGAAGTACTTTCATGAAACTGATACCTGTATCACTGACCGGCAGTCTTGCCTCTCTTCTGCAGCTGCTCGTAAGCGGAGCTGGATTCGACGGTACAGCAGCCAGGTACTTCTGTGCAGGCATGGATGCAGTCTATCAGATTACAATCGGAATTATGGGCTTTTATTTTCTGCTTTTCTATGAAAGACGCATTGAGCTTTGTCATGGATACAGAATTACACTTCGGACAATTGCTGTCCTAAGCTGTTTTGCAATGCTTTCCGGTACGAACATTTCAAATTACGGTATTAACGGCCTGTGGATGGGAATACTGACGGTAATCATCTCGGACAGAATCCTGCTGAAAGCTGAAAAATATAAAATCTCAGGGAATGTCTCTTTGCTGTTTACGGTAATGCTGTTTGCAGTGATCTCTTACAGTTTCTATATACTGACTGGGGAAAGCTCGGTCAATGCGTGGGTCAGTGCACAGATTCAGACTGTACTCGGCAGATATGTCGGAGATAATATTGTCAGTTTTGCTTTCATGCAGCTTCTGATCAATTTCCTGTGGATGATCGGACTGCATGGGGCAAGTATTGTTTCTCCGATTGTTACACCATTATATGAGAGTCTTGCTCTTGAAAATCTTTCCAGAGTCAGAGCAGGTATGGAACCGGTGCATATTATTTCTTCTTCATTTCAGAGATGCTATCTTTCAGGTGGAGCAGGATCGCTGCTTTCATTTACTGTTCTTGCATGTCTTTTCAGCAAATCTGAACGTATGAAAAAGATTGGCAGAGAATCCATTATTCCTGTTCTGTTTTCAGTGAATGAAACTGTGCTTTTCGGTATTCCGATTGTACTGAATCCGCTCTTTGCGATACCGTTGCTGCTGATAACACCGCTTCTGGCAGTTCTTACGTGGTTTGTAATGAGGATCGGACTGGTTCCGATACCTAACGGTACAGTAATTCCTTTTGTATGCCTGCCGTTTGTCTACGGTATACTTCAGGGGTCATGGAAGATCAGTGTATGGGAACTTGTATGCAATGTTATTGCCGGTGTTCTCTGGTATCCTTTTTTCAAAGCTCAGGACAGAATCTTAAAAAAGAATGAAGATGAAAACAAGCATATATAAAACAGATCTGTGATGAGAAAGGACATTGACAAAATATTCCTGGGTTTTCCTGTGATGCTGGAAACATGCTTTTCCGTACAGGATGTATAATGTAGAAAATAAAGGAGAAAACATAATGGATTACAAAACACTTAAACCTTTCCCGAAGGACTTCCTCTGGGGAGCCAGTTCCAGCGGCTACCAGTGCGAAGGCGCATGGGATGAAGACGGCAAGACACCGTCTGTACAGGACTGCATGCCTGTTGTACCCGGTACTACAGACTGGAAAGTAACATCTGATCATTATCATCGTTTCAAGGAAGATATTGCCCTGATGGCAGAAATGAACTTCAAGGAATTCCGTTTCTCTGTTCAGTGGACACGTATTATTCCTTCCGGTGACGGTGAAGTAAACCCTCTTGGCGTACAGCATTATCATGAAGTAATTGATGAATGTCTGAAGTACGGAATTAATCCTGTTATTACTCTGTATCATTTCGATCTTCCTCAGGTTCTGCAGGACAAGTACGGCGGATGGACATCCCGTCAGTGCATTGAAGACTTCGTAAGATACTGTGAAGTATGCTTCAAGGAATATGGCTCCAAGGTAAAGTACTTCCTCACAATCAATGAACAGAACATGATGACTATGTTCAACATGGGTGGATACAAGACGGATAAAGAACGTTATCAGGCAAATCACCATATGCTGGTTGCCATGGCAAAAGCTACAATCCGCTGCCATGAGATGTGTGATGCATGGATCGCTCCTGCACCGAATATTACATGTGTATATCCTCTGACTTCTTCACCTCTGGATAACCTGGCTGCGATGGATTATGACCAGCTGAGAAACAGACTGTATCTGGATACGATCGTATTCGGTGAATATCCGGAAGCTTTCGCTGAATATCTCAAGCAGAGAGGTGCATTCCCTGAAATAACAATCGAAGATATGGCTGTTATGAAAGCTGCTCATCCTGACTTCCTTGCTTTCAATTACTATGGCGGTTCTACAGTCAGGTATGTATCCGAAGAGGAAGGAATGAAGATCAAGGGAACATCCGACTGGGCACATATGGATATGCAGGGCATGATGACTGAACCCGGCATGGCGATGGCTGCGAAGAATCCTCTGCAGGAACAGACAAGCTACGGCATGGGTATTGACCCCGTAGGTCTGCGCATTACACTGCGTCAGCTCTGGGAACGTTATCATCTGCCGCTTCTGATCACGGAAAACGGCTGCGGTGTTCCGGATACACTGACAGAAGACGGAAAGATTCATGATGACTACCGTATTGACTATCTGAGAAAGCATATCATTGCATGCCGTCAGGCAATCACAGATGGTGTAAGACTGATGGGTTATTCTCCCTGGTCCGCAATGGATCTGGTATCCACACATCAGGGCATTACAAAGCGTTACGGTCTGATCTATGTCAACCGTGATGAATTTGACCTGAAAGATATGAAGCGTATCCGCAAGGATTCCTTCTACTGGTACCAGAAGGCAATTGCCTCCAATGGTGAAGATCTCGACTGATCAGGCATAAATAAAAGCAGATCTTCTGTATGATCTGAAAGACATACAGAAGGGTCTGCTTTTTATCATTCATCATCTGCTCTTTTCAGTTCTTCAGACAAGTCTGAAAACAATCTTTTACCATGATTCTTTCGCTAATTGAATCTTTTTGATTAGATGAATGATTCGCGGGAATGACACCTGCAGAATCATAAAGTTTTCAAGATAAAAAATATTTATTCCCATGTATCCGAAAGCAGGAAATCACATATATTCATGTGAATGATTCCTTCTCTGCTCATGTCAATCTGATCCATAGAAACTACATACTTCGGATAATTGTCCTTTACAGAAGAATAGACCCCGAATTCACGATTGATTGTTGTTTCAGAGGCGAGCAGATAGCATACTTGCACATAAATTCTCTTCTTTCCTTTTACAGCAATAAAGTCAATTTCCATGTCACCTTTTTTGCCGACGTTTACCGAGTATCCTCGCCGGAGCAGCTCGAGGCATACGATATTTTCAAGAATCTGATC